>JAAUYI010109802.1_pt1 | contig 84163 bp, 72 predicted proteins | sample 7278041 | NCBI WGS metagenome assembly JAAUYI01 (sample SAMN14350216, study PRJNA611818) | marine sediment metagenome | isolation source: surface marine sediment (0.6m) | place: French Polynesia: Moorea | collected 2018-08
AAAGCTTGTCAGGGTTCACCAGGGAATCACCTTCCAGAGAAAGATTCAGATGATTAATCATGTTTTAGCTTCATAATCTAGGTCTCTTTTTTTCCTTTAGGTCGAAAAAACAAAATCAGAATCTAAAACCGCGGAGGTTCGAGCTTTAGATAATTATCATTTAGAAGATAGTCCTATGACAAAGACTCATATATCTGGGATAGGAATTCCTGTAAATAGTTCTGGAGATTCTACTGGATTTGAATCATTATTAAATAAAGCATATAAAGCAAGTCAATCTGGGGATAATGAATATAAACCAGGAGTTTTTTACCTTAATCTTGATTTTACTGATGCATCCGATGAACTGAACTATATTAAAGCTATATTTAAAGCTCAAAATCAAAGACTCCCTGAAGCAAAACTTAAGGAAGCCAATAACATTTTAAATTTTGCAAAATCGTTAACTATTAATGAGTGGTCACAGCTTGGCCTTACAAAACCTTCTGGGATTGACAACTGGAACGCAAGATCTAAAATCGATGACCTAATAAGTTTAGGGGTTCAAATCAATGAAGCAATAAACTTAAAATCTGCTCAGTCAATTGCCCAAAAAGTTGTTGATCCAGAAATAGTTACTAGCTTGAAAAATAAGTTTGGAAGTTACGATACATTCGAAGAGCCTTACTTTGCAAAAGTTAATTTGATTAAAGATTTAACTACAGAAGAGCTAATAACAATATCCAAAGGCTACCTGGACTGGCTCGTCAAAGAGAAGAAAATAGACATTAGCAATAGCAATAGTGGACATAACGTTAACAGTAACTTTTTAAGGAAAGATATCCTTTTGGCAGAAATTGCGGGTTCCGAATTCGCCGTAAATTACTATATTGAAACAATAAAAGTTGCTGTTAATGCCCTAGCGGATTAAACCATATGTTCAGCTCTAAAGAAAACACAACCCTTTTAGACGCTTATTCTGATGGTTGCACGTCCATTGAATTCTACGGTGAATGTAAAAAACACATTTCTATTCTTCAAAAGGCTTCTCAAGAATTGGGATATGAAAGCTTACTTGATTTCCTAAAGTCTGAATGTGAACAGATTAACTTTCAAAATGAGACCTTGTATGTTTGCAGCGAAAGAATTTGGGAACCAGAGACTGGTACATTGCTGGCGATATCTCACAAATTACAGATACTGTTTTTTAGCTCTTTAGAATATGAATCAGAGATATTGAATAACTCCACTTATAAAAAAAATTATGTTGATCTTAATAATCAGGGCTATAAACTAGAGTGGAAGAGTCAAAGATACTACTTAAAGCCTTTGCCTAAGGTTCAAAAGCAAGAGATATTCACTCAAATCGATCAAAAAAAGGGATTTATATTTCCCTATATAGGTAATGCTCCTGAAAACTTAATTACTCTTGGAATAACTTATTTTGGTTCTGATGATAAGCCAATTGCAGAGATGTGGAGGAAGAAAAGCACAAAATCTCCTGAAGCGTTTTTCAGTGGTGATGGAGCTGGGGGTGAATACAATACTGATTCTCCCAAATTCGGATTTAAAGTAGAAGAAAACAAAATCAAGTTGATTGTTCGCAAAGGAAATTTAGACAAGAAAAGTTTAAAAAAATGGAGACAAGAAATCAAAAAAAACAGCCTTTGTTATGTTCTTGGTCTTCAACCATTAGAGATGATTTACGGAACTTATGCTCGAAGATCTGTCTTTGTTTTTGGCAAAAACGGTGACTTCCTTCTGCATGTAAGAACCTCCGATTTAAATGTTTTCTCCATTAAAGAACATTTAAAGGTGGCTATTAGAGCTTATTTACTTAATAGAGGTATAACGGATGATGATCTAATCATACTTCTCTCCGATGGGGATAGTAATGCCTGTACTTATATTCCTGATCATCCTTTGAGCGATCGTAAAGCTTTGCCCCTAGGTGTTGGGTTAGCGGTATGTTCTTATGAACAGTTCAAAGATCTAGAATCTAGAGAACTTGATTTCAAATATTCAATTAATTATCAAGATGTTGTCAAAGAAGCTTTTGTTGGGGTTTGGAGATATAAAAAGAATCCAATTCAAATGTTTGAAAGAATTAGATCTAACCTAAATTTCTATTGGAAAAGACTTATGAAGAATAAATAGAATCAAGGAGAAGTGTCAGAAAGCAAATTGTATTGAAGTTCCTCTGCTTCAGAGTCACTTAGTCCATCTGCCCATGGATTTTGTCTAAAGTCTTCATCTAAATCAGAGCATGCAACTGCACATTCAGTATTTCCACTACAGCTCGGTCCACCAGCAGAAACTAATTCTTTTTCAGGATTAATCTTTATATCATCAACTGTTTCGAGCCTAATCAAATAAGGTATTCCTTGATAAAAATAAAAAGCTTTAAACTTTGCAGCTACCTTTTTATTTTTAGAAAGTTTGAGTTTTTCATACAGTTTTTTAGATTTAAGCTGAACAAAATACCCCTTTGTTCCCTCATATGTTAGCTTAACTTCATAACGGTGATCTTTAGACGTATACAGACAGGGTATCATTAAAAAGGTGCGGGTTCCAACATACTTTGCCCTATTCCTTAAAGCTTCAAAGTCGATATTTTCATTTTTCAATCCTGCAAATTCTTCTGCTTGAGTTTTTGAATAAAAGATTTTGTAATTACCATTTTTATTAGTAGCTATGTGAATTTTCTTTCTACAGTTTTGAGAGAATCTACAGAAAACACTTTGAGAAAAACTTTCTTGCTTTATCCAATAAGTATCTACAGAGTGTCTTGGCTTTGGTGAAAAAGAACCCGCAGGGTTAAAAGGAAAAAATGAGTAAATATCGCGTATAAATAAAACTTTGTCATTTGTATCAAGTCCTATTCTTAATTTAGCGCTGTAGACTGTAATTATTTTTGCAGGTTTTTCAATTGAGTATTCTTTGCAGAAATTACGGAGTGAGTTATCTCCTTGCCAGGGGAAGAGAATTACATAAACAGCAAATATAGTAGAGAGAAGCCAACTCAGAGACCTATGAATTGAGAAAGCTATATTGAGTAATAGTATATAGTCTTGCAAGTTAAGGGCAAGTTGCACATTAGTAATTAATACTCTCCCTAGTTGAATATTAAATTATCAGAGGAATTCCTCATTTCAAGAATCTAAAGTTACTTATTGAGCAAATTGATGTTGCAGCTTTTTCTTTTCTTCTTGGTGCATCTCAAATATTTTTTGCAAATTAAACAAGTTAATTGCCATTCCTATTAAAGGAGCCAGGATTAATGGTAGTTTATTTATCATTCCAACCGATCTTAAGAAGGTTTTTCTAGCTTCTGGTTTTAGAGTCTTAAGTCTCGGCAATTTACTTATCATTCCTGAGTACTCATTTGATTTTTTGTCATACTGGAAATCGCTCAACATATTCCAGTTGAGTAAATCTCTTTTTCCTTCTGAAATTTGCTTCTTCATTTTAGGGAAAAGACCGTTCAAATCTCCAGATAAACCGAAAAATAGACCACTGCAATATGTTAAAAAATTGAGCACAACCTGTTTGTACAGAATAATTGTTGGTATCGAATACAAAATTACTCGGTTAATAACCTCAAGCTTCTCATCTTTGCCTCTTAAAGCATTAAGATAACCCGGAATAGAAAAAACCAAAAGAATTATTGCTAACGGAGTATTGCTCAACTGAAAATTTCTACCTAAATCGAAGCTTTTTGAGGTTTTCCTGAAGAAGCCTCCCATTTTTGGATTTTCAATTTTTTTACTTAAAAGCCAAGTGAGTCCCATTAAAGCCGTTACAGAAGTAAATGCAAAAGCTAATGCGTCTTTTATATTTTTTGCAGCTCGCTTCTCTGGGTTAGCGTAATCTGGATCTTTCAACTCATCATCAAATCCAAGCAATTTAGAAAAATCATCATAACCAAGAAACCACTTAGTTAAGAAATCTCTTACAGAAGGAACCATATATTCCAACGCACCACACAATGCAACAACTGACGCGGTTAACATTGTTTTACCCATAGCTAATTTATTCAACTTTGCCTCTGTTATTTTCAATCTTTTGGTTTGAACGGTACCAACTGAAACCTCTTTACCAAGATGTTTTTCGTATTCATGAAGGGGTTGTCCTAGAAACTCAAAGTTGATATCCAACATTCCTCCAATGGCTCTGGAAAGGACAGAAACAGACGCTATTGTCGGCATGAAGTACATTGCAAAATACTCAGGTATTTCCAAAAAGCTTTCATCCAAAGCCACTGGAAAATTAAATTGAGACTGTCCACTAAAAACTTTTTGAGCAATTGATATTAAAGTGGGACTTTGACTGTTGTTTAACGAATTACTTGAGCCTTGATCCCCCCCCCCTTGTGAAAAAGGAACAATATTATTTTGCGTCGCTTGGGTGGGCTTAGCTCTTATTAATCCACCAATAAATGCCTTTGGAAAAAGCTCCATTAAGGCAGCTCTTGCTGCAAGAAAAATTGCACTTACAAAGCTTCCCGCAAACAACATTTCAGTCAAATATTGTCCATGTTTCGGAGGAAGGAAAGATAATTTTTCCTGAAACTGGGCAGCCTTTTCACTCTTTCCATCACCTATCTGAGCGGGGAGAGAATTATTTTTGTGTACTAATGTTGTTGCTTTGACAGAAAGCTTCGACATGCAAGTTACTCAAATGAAGTGAGAGAATTGTTATTTGCTCAAACAATTTCTGTTTTACTGAATGTTCTCTTTGGTTATTCTCAGAAAATTGTTTAATGTAAATCTAAATAACTGCTAAGTCGCATTCGCAAATCGCAAAGCAATGAAGTTTCTAGTTTTTTTATTATAAGAATCACAATTAAATTAAGCTCTAATTAAAATTTAGTAAATCTTAACATACGTGATTTTCTTATTGTAGAAAACCTTGAAAATACAATTATTCAATTACATGTCGATAATTCAATTATTTCCCAATTATCTTAACTAGCAAAACGCTAAAAGCATAAAGAGCAACAATTGCAAACCCCACAATTCCCATATTTATAGGATCCGGCGTTGGTGTGAGAATAGCTGCCAAAACAAAAGATCCAAATAGACTTTGCCTCCAGAACTTAAGAAGAAATTTTGATGTAACTAGATCCATTATTGCCATAACAAATATGAGCACTGGTATTTGAAAAGCTAAGCCTAAAATACAGATCACTGCAATTATTAGTGAAATATAATATTCGAGGCTATATTGTGGTTGAACTAAAGCAAGATCCACTCCAAAACCCAATAGAAATGCCAACATAGGTTTCAAAGCTATAAAGTAAGCAAATCCCGCACCTAAAAGAAATAATATAGGCGAACCAAAGATTATCAAGTTTCCAATTTTTTTTTCATTATCTTTGAGACCTGGCCAAATGAAAGAACGAAATTGATATAAAAAAAATGGTACTGAGGCTAAAGTACCTAACAAAAAAGATATCCTAAGATAAACAAAAAACAATTCACCGGGCTTAATTTGAAAGAAGCTAGTTCCCTTAGGTGCTAATAATTCAAATATTTTTATTACGTATGGAGTTAAAAAAAAAGATATTGCGACAGTAATCACAAGCCACAATAAGCAAAATATAATCCTGTGTCTTAGTTCTTCTAAGTGTTGCTCCAAACCGTTTTCTTTTTTACTAATTTTTTCTAATAAAGAGTTCAAGCGCTAAATTACAACTACAAACTAAGAGCATTAACTACTTTTTCTTCTGCAGACTTTTTAAATTCCCAATATTTATTCAACAATTCAATGGTCGATAACTCCGAATATAAAATCAAGTCAGAACAAGTAGAAGCCAATTCCATTACTTCTTCAATTACAGATTGAACATCTTCATCTTTGTGGTTCTCTTTCAAGGTATTCACAACACATTTTCTTATATTGTGTATCTTTACAACCAACCCATTGCGTAATTTAATGTTTTCCCAAAGTGCATTTTGCTTAAGCTTCAAGAACCTTCCCATGTGCACTATATTTTTTTCATTTAATTCACTTCTTTTAACTTCTGAGTCTTGAGCTTTATTTTGTTTGGATATTTTGATTCTTTTCTTTTCAAAAGATATTACTGACATATGAATTTAATATTTAAGTTTTATTTACTTTGTTGACGAACTATGACGGAATCAATAACTATAGTATCCCTAAAAAGAGATTAACTCAATAATTATATTTGCAACTTTCAGCTTAATCCGAAACGGATTATTTTTTCTTAATTTCATCTTAACACATTCTCCCCATCGGTACAAGAACTAACAAAAAGTATTACGCAAGTTAACAATTAATCTTCATTTCACAGTCTCAATGATTCGCTTAAAAAGATTATGGGGGACTCAACTCTATGTATTGCAATTATGTCATTCACTTCGATCTGCTCCTTAAGATATAGAGATATAGACTGTGGGTTTTGACCTATTAACTAGTTTCATAAGGCAGAATCAGCGATTAAGAGTTAATATATACTTCTCTTGAAAATTATTTAATCGCTATTAGAAGCTAATATATGGACAATCCGGTCAATTCAGAAAAAGTTTTAGAAACAGATATCAATGATGAAATGAAGTCAAGCTTCATTGACTACGCAATGAGCATCATTGTTAGTAGAGCACTTCCGGATGTCAGAGATGGATTAAAGCCAGTGCATAGAAGAATTCTCTATGCAATGAGTGAAATAAGTTTATGGCCTGATAAGCCTTATAGAAAATGTGCACGTATTGTTGGGGAAGTACTCGGTAAATTCCACCCACACGGTGATACTGCAGTTTACGATGCTTTAGTCAGATTGGCGCAACCTTTCTCTTCAAGGTATCCGCTAACGGCTGGACACGGGAACTTTGGTAGTTTGGATGATAATCCTGCGGCAATGAGATATACAGAAGCAAGATTATCCAAGATCTCAATGGAAATGCTTGCCGATCTGGACTCAGATACAGTTGATTTCCAGGATAACTTTGATGGTAGCCTACAGGAACCCAAAGTTTTACCATCCAAAGTTCCGACTCTGCTTTTAAATGGTTCTAGTGGTATTGCAGTTGGTATGGCAACTAATATTCCACCACATAATGTTTGCGAGGTTATTGATGGGGTTGTTCATCTAATTGACAACCCAGAAGCTGATATCAAAGAATTAATGAACTTTGTTAAGGGACCTGATTTCCCGTCCGGAGGAATAATTCTTGGAACAAAAGGTATTGAAGATGCTTTTACTACCGGAAAAGGAAGTGTCACGGTCAGAGCTGTAACAGAAATAGAAGAAATTGGTAGTAGTAAGTCAAAAGCATCGGCAATAATTATTAAAGAGCTTCCTTATTTGGTTGGGCCCGAAGCCTTAATCCAAAAGATAGCCGATTTAGTTAAATCGGATAAAGTTAGCGGAATATCGGACTTAAATGATGAAAGTGGGCGACAGGGTACTAGAGTTGTTGTAAAACTTAAAAAAGATGCAAACCCAGATGTAGTTCTCAATAATTTATTCAAGTATTCTCAACTTCAACAAAATTTTCCCGTTAATACTCTCGCCTTAGTTAATGGTAGACCTCAACTTTTAAACCTAAAAGCAATATTGCATCATTTTATTGAGCATAGAGTTGAAGTCGTTAGCAGGAAAGCCAAATTCGATCTTAGGAAGGCACAAGACAGATCTCACATTGTAATTGGATTGCTCAAAGCATTAAATATGCTAGATGAAGTGATTGCACTCATAAAAGGCTCTGAGTCGACTGAAGATGCCCGTAACAACCTAATGAGCAAATGTGATCTGAGTGAAAAACAGGCTGATGCTATCTTAGAAATGCAATTGAGAAGATTGACGGCGTTAGAACAAGATAAATTACAAAAAGAACATAAGTCTTTGCTTGAAAGAATCGAAGAGCTAGAAAAGCTTTTAGCCAGTAGAGAATTAATCCTTGAAAGTATAAAAAAAGATCTTATAGAAGTTAGATCCAGGCATAAAGATGAAAGATTGACTCAAATCCAACCTTTTGCAGGTGAAATGACAAACGAGGATTTAATACCTAATGATCCTATGATGGTATTCACAACTTCGCAAGATTATATTAAACGAGTCCCAACCAACGTTTTTGAGAGCCAAAACAGAGCTGGCAGAGGTAAAGGAGGAATATCCACAAGAGAGGAAGATGATCTGCAACACTGTTTGACAGCTAATATGCACGATGATCTCTTATTCTTCACGAATAGAGGTGTTGTTTATTCAGAAAAGGTATACCAAGTTCCTGAAGGAAGTCGACAGACTAAAGGAAAGGCGGTTGTTAATGTTGTGCCAATTTTGGCGGAAGAAACTATTACCACATTAATCACTCTGCCCAAAGATACTGGTGAAAATAAAGAAGATAACAATACACTCGTAATGCTCACTCGTCTTGGAACTATTAAGAAGATCTTCGTCTCATCGTTTTCTAATATAAGAAGATCTGGAATTATTGCAATAAATCTATCCGGAGAGGATGAACTAGGCTGGGTAAAAACAGCACGAAAAGACTCTCATATTGTTATTGCCACTTATGAGGGTATGGTAATAAGGTATGCGGAAACTGAATTAAGACCTTTAGGCAGAACAGCCGCTGGAGTGAAAGCAATTAATTTGCGTAAAGGGGACAAGATTATAAGCTGTGCCACCTTTGATCCAAACCAAGAAGATGATACTTTCCTTTTGTTAGTAACTGATGATGGTTATGGCAAGAGAGTGCATATTAGTGAATTCAGAGACCAAAAGAGAGGTGGAACCGGGTTAATTGGTACAAAATTCAAAAAAGATGAAAGCAGATTAGCTGGTATATGTGTTGTTAAAGACATAGATGAAGTAATAATCGCAACTGCAAACGGAGTCATTTTGAGACAAAAGGCTGGAGAAATTCCTGCTCAAAGCAGAATGGCAACTGGTGTTAGATTACAACAAGTAGATGACTCAGACAGAGTTATTTCCATAACTCCAATAAGTAAGCAAGATTTTGAAGCTGTCTGAAAAAAGCTCTTCCACATTCGTAAATTTTCAAGATTAGAATCTGAGTCAAAGAGTTGTTAAGCTAGCGAATAATAATCAAGTATAATTACTATTCTATTAAGAAAGTTTTATACGTTTGTGGAGAATAGTATTAGGTTCACCGGCAGCGGCGGCTTCAACAATTTAAATAATAGTATTTTTAACAACCCTGAAGCTGCTGAAATGGCAGATAAAAATGATTTAGAAAATCTTGTTCACAAATACATAATCCATCGGTTTTTAGGCTTAAGTTGTGAGGCTAACACAAAAATACATGGATTGTTAAAACAGCAAGTTAAATCATTTATACAAAAAAGACAAAAAGAAAATAAAAACTGGAAAAGATGGAGCATTAGGAACTTTATAAAGTCCTTGAATAATTCCACCAAAATAAATAATCCACCCAAAGAAGTCAAAGAACTTATAGCTTTTTTATATCCCTTTCATAAACAACTAAAAGACTGCAACTCAGACTCACTTTACCTAAAGTGTTTGGAACCTAAGACTCTCAGAGTAATTCCAGGCCCCGAATATCATGTTGATGTTTCAAATATTAAGACTGAGAATTGGTTGAAGTCACTGGAAGGCGCTGGGATCTTACAAGGTTCATGCTTTGACTTTCAGTGTAGAGGATCATGTGGCAGCCCTTATGCTTTGAATCAAGAAAATATTCAAAAAATAGATGAAGTAACAGAAAAAAATACCGGTACAGAAAGAATAGATACTAATGAACACAAACAATCTAAAGATCCAATTACCTCAACGCCAATTACCCCTCTAATCGAAGAAGATCTCACTGATTGTGATTGTGGATTAGACCATTCATCAACTCAGCCAATAGACAAAACAACACAAAAAAATACGAGCGATAATGATATTTCAAGAGAAAACAATTCTCATTCATGCAACGATCCTAATTGCAATATAAATCATAGTAAAGAATCAAACCAAAATTCACATATCACCTCTCCCGTAAATCATAGAACTGATAATCATTCTGCTTTTGGGCTCTCCAAAAAGAACTATGTCATTTTAGCTTGGGGAATAATTGGCACTTTTACGTTTGGTTTAATAGCTTGGATTATGACTAAAGTAATGAATGAAACAAATGACTCAGAGAACTTAATAAACTCAAATGTTTTTCCATCTAGTAATCGAACTCAGATTTCAAACAAGTCTGTAAAAGTAGTTATTACAAAGTAGCTTCTATTTAGGGGTTAGAAAAAACCTTCAAGCTTCAAATAGTCTAATTCTCAAAACAGGAAAGTCATTTCGAGATCAACAAGTCTTATGAATGGACGCAAAACTTTGACTAAAGTTCTTTGAAAGAAAGTTCTAACCCTGTAAGAAAATCTCCTTTCCACTTCACACGCTATATTAATGAAGATAAATTCAACCTTCAATAACAATCAATCAAACTCCCATTATGAGAGAAAGTAACAAAACCACTGAGATTATTCTTCCAAATAGAATAGGAGATTCAGTACTTAGCCTTCCAGCATTACTCTGTTTAAAGCAACTACAAAACAAATATAATAAAAATCGTGAAATTACTATTTATCCTCCTTTTCACTTTTTTGAGGTTATCTGGTCATTCAAACTCTTCGAAACAAAACTTCTGGAAGAAATATCCAAAGTACATTCTTGGTTCTCACCGGCTGATGAAACTTTTTTCTTAAGTACATCATATAAATCCTTAGGCATCAGAACACAAAAGTCCTACGGAGAAAATATCCAGGCTAAACCACTTTTAAAATACAACGTAGATTTACCCTATCTGTCCATAACCAAAACGGAGGAGTATCTATCTCCCAATTTAGTCGAATATCTTCGGACAAATTTTGGATTTTCAATTGCCACGATTCGGATCTTTGGAATACTCAAAGAAATGGGTTATTCAGAAAAACAAATAATAGAAACTTTTCAATTCGATAATAACTCATTAGAACTACAAGTTGATGAACTGAACACCTGGTCGCCGACATTGGCCAAAAACAATTACTTAGTCTGCTGTATGGAAGCTGCTTATGGTAGAAAACGCGAGGCAAAGAGGAGGTGGGATGAAAGCAATTACATTGAGCTTGCCGAAAAACTTCACAGAGAGACCTCCCTCTTAACAGTGTTTGTTGGTACTGACACAAGCTACAAAATTCCTCAAACACTTAAGTCTCAACAATCATTAATTGACCTAAGAGGTAAACTCACACTGGTTCAACTCACCCAATTAATTCGCCATTCCAAAGCTTATTATGGAAATGATACAGGACCTTTGCATATAGCGAACCTAATGAAAAGGCCATCAATTGGCATCTATCTATCTACCGATCCTAAAGATTATGGGCCAATATTCAAGGATTTGAATAAAGCAATTATTAAGCCACAATCGTTAGAAAAAGTCTCTGAAGAGTTGATAAGCTCTATTCAGTTGCAAAAAGTATGAGAAGAGTACTCCAAGTAATTACCTTAGCTGAATGCGGCGGGGCACAAAAACATCTTTTAGAAGTAATTAGTGGTCTCAAAACAGAGTATGAGTTTTGTGTTTTAACCGGTCAAGAAGGATATCTCACAGATGAATTAAAAGAGTTAAACGTAAAATATCAAATTGTTGATGAACTTGTTAGGCCAATAAATCCGGTTAAAGATTTCATCTGTTTTATCAAAATTAAAAACTTTATTAAGCAGTATGAGCCGGATGTTATTCATTGCCATTCTTCAAAAGCTGGGATTTTAGGTAGACTTGCCGCTTGGTTTTGCAAAAAGCCTTCAATTTTTACGGCTCACGGTTGGGCCTTCCATCCAAAGATTAACTTCATGAGCAGAACTATTGCAATTCTTACAGAAACTATCTGTAGTTGGCTCTCTTATAAAATCGTATGCGTTTCCTACTTTGATGCCGAGCTGTGTAAGTCAATTAGTTTTTTCAACAAAAAAATAATTCAAGTAATTCACAATGGGATTTCTCCCGTAAAAGAGGCCCAATCCGAACAGACCTCTCGGCTGAATAATGAGAAAGTGAAAATTCTTATGGTTGGGAGATTCGCCGTTCCCAAAAGACAAAATTTATTAATCCAGGCTTTTAATGGACTAAAAACTGAATTGAAAAATAAAGCGAAGTTGTATTTTGCCGGAGACGGAGTAACAAAAACAGAATCCGAGAAATTGGTTCAAAAGTATGGATTAAATAGTTCGGTCCAATTTTTAGGTGAGATTTCACCAATTGACACACTTCTACAAGAGATGGATATATTCGCTTTAATTTCCGATCGAGAAGGTCTACCAATAAGCATTATTGAGGCAATGAAGCATGAAATACCAATTATTGCTTCTGATGTGGGAGGAGTAAAAGAACTAGTTAAAGACGGCATTAACGGCTTTTTAGTCAATGCAAGAACGGAAATTACAGAAAAATTAGCAATATTAATCACAAACTCTTCTTTAAGAAAAGAAATGTCCGAAAGAAATAAAGTCCTTTTCGAACAAAATCTCACTTCGGACAAAATGCTTGAAAGAATCAAACAACTTTATGGATAAAGTGAACCTAACTTTCTAAAAACTAGACTCACTTTCATTTTGTAAGTAAATTATTTACTTACAAATACATTTATTAGAAGTATCTACATAGTCAGCAAAAACCAAAACCTCGTGGGCAGGGATATTGGATGCTTCAGCGTAAACTTTTGAGTTATAACGCTTTTCTTTGCCTGCACATGAACCTCCGATTGTTTTTCCATAAGATATTAAATTTTTCATCGCTGATGAAGGGGTATATCTTTTTTCTACAATCGATTGAATCTCGCTATCAGGAACATTGAATGAAGCTTTCTTAGATTCGGAATAAACCCAATCATTCACTGCAAATGCAATTTCTCTTTGGGTTGCAGAGGGGTTCTTAACTAAGGCCGCTTTCCTTATTTTATTGATTGGTGCCTTTGCTTTTAGTTCAGTAACGTATTTTTCTCTTTTCTTTTCAATCAAATCTCTTTCAATCTTTGACCATTCCTCGGATTGCTTTGAAATATAAGTATCATTCAAAATAACCTGAACCTTAGAAGCGCAGCTAAAAGGGGTCTGTTTTTTGAGAGTTAAATAAGATTGACCAGCAGTTAAAGGTTCCACCTCAAAAACAATTGGTTTCACACCTCTGCAAGATGGATTAGAGTGAAACTGTTGACATAAATTACGTTCTTCAGGAGTTGCTAAAGATGAACAATTAGAAGCAGAAGTAGCAATTGCATTAAGATATTTACGAACAGCAAAGCCTTGTTTTTGGTAAAGAGTACCTAAAAACATTTTTTCTAAATTACAGCCTTTGTCCTCATCTTCAGTACTAATATATCGGCCATCTCTAATAACATCAAAGAGATTAGGATATATAGGTCCAACCTTCCGTTTATCGAGAATTTCTCTCCCGGAGGGTGTTACATAAAATCGCTTACTACCTTGATACTTAATGGCTAGCTTTTTTGATGCTTCCTTAGAGTTTTTATTTTCTTCAGCATCCATAGGAGTTGCTGAAAAGAGACTACTCATTATTAACAAACAAGTAAATATTTTCTTAATCATTCAAGTAAATACCTTGGAAATTGGGAATTTCATTAAAAAATTACTATTAATCTCTTAATTTTTGATAACCGCTAGGGCTAAAATAAATAAAATGTTAACTTAAACTTGCGATACAATTTATCTAAAATATTATTTTTAACTAAAATCCAAGATTACTTTTATGGAGTATTCTTGAATTGCGATCCCTGAGCGAGGTAAAAGTTATGAGCGAACAAGATCCAAAACTAGTACCATGTTTGGTAGACAGAGGGGTTATTTTCAATAAAAAAGACATTGTTAGACTTCTTCAAGGTTTAGATCATGTTGAATATACTGAATATTCCAATGGGCAGACTTTGGTCCAAAGAGAAGGTTATGTTGTAGAAATTTTCGAAGATTCTCATGAGGCCAGCTTGTTTTTTAACCGTCGGATTCACATTAACGTCAACTCTTTTGAGTATTTAAAGGTTAATTACAATTTTAATAATCAAAATAAAAAGAAATTAGACATAGTCAGTCCGAGCACAATTAAACCCGATAATTATGAAATAGAATTGTTTATGGAAGGTGGAAGACGAGTTTCATTAAAACCACTTAACGATCCAATTGATAATCCAGCGGCTTTAATAAACGAAGTAGAAGAAAGAAGAAGAGCTCTCAACGAGTGGGAAGAAGTTACCGCTGATGTTGATGAAGATTAAATACAAAATTAATACATTTTGAAAGCATTTTAGGGAAGATAGCCTATTAAGTAACAACTATACTTTCGGATATAGTTTGTCTCATTTGAGTCTCAACAATTTGATCAAAACTAAAGTTTGATTTTAGAAATATTGTTACCAGAAGCATATTTATACTCTGCAAGATGTCTATTATAGTCAGCGATAGCGCTAGCAAGTCTCAACTCTGCATCTGCAAGCTCCGATTGTCTTGTAAGAACTAAAAAAGTAGTTGACATTCCAACTGAATATCTCTTCTCTTCTGCTTTTAGCTGAATTCTTGCATCCTGTACCGCCGAGAGACCAGTGTTAATTCTTTGTTCATCCACTTTAATTGAATTAAAAGCATTAACTACTTCTAACTTAATTTCCTGAATTAGTTTATTTATTTCATCAGATAAAATTTTTCTCTCTAGCCTATTTTTGGCAACCTTCTTTCTAACCACATAAGGTGCAACTGGCCAACTGACAGTTACTCCAGCTCTAACCATTCTAAAGTCATTACTCAAAGCAATATCTAAATTATCACCATAATTACCAATAAACCTTGGATTTATAGTTTGTCCTGCAGTTAAGGAGTTATTTATATTTACTGGATTCCCAGCTAGTCCAGTCATTGAGTATTGAACACCTAAGTCAAATTGTGGTAGCCCATCATTCACAATAAAGGTCCTATTAATTCTGTTGATTTTCTGTTCTTCCAGTATTTGCTTCAACTCTGGCCTTTTATTTAAAGCCTCTAAGATTGCGTCTTCTAAAGAAAGATAACTATCAGTCAATTGCTTCAGCCTATTTGAAGGAATTAAACTTTTTTCCCATAACTCAGAGAACTGATTTGGCGAAATTAAAAGTTTCAAGTCATTTTCTTTTCTAAAAAGTTTTTCTTCGGATATTGCTAAATCTTCAATTCTTTTTTGTTTCACTGCGTTTGCAGAAACAATCTCTACTTTAGGTGCTTTCCCAACTTCAACAAATCTCTCTATTCTTTTTATTTGCTCAGAAGCTAAATGAATTAGCTTTTGATTAATTTCCACCTCTTTTCTTCTAAAAAGTAAATCCCAATAAGCACTTTCGGTTTTTTGTAATACCTCTGCTAATTTTTGTTGAAATTCATAATTAGTTATATATCGATCCAAATTCTTAACCTTAAGTTCTTTTCTAGTTTCATCAATTAATAAATTTCTCAACAAAGGTTGTTTAATTTCAAAGTTAAATGTACTTGAATATTCAGGGCTTACGAATTGAAAAACATTATTGGTTCTATATTTTTGATTTTTGAACTCAAAGATATAATTAGCACCAGTTGGTAACTCCCCTTTTAAAAAAGAGTTCAATTGCCAAGATTTACTATCTACAGAGCCATTATTACCCCCGTCAATCAAGTTGGCAATTGGGGTTATTTCATTTTCAAAGAAACTATTAAAACCAATTTTTGGTATGTAATTACCTTTCACGATCTGAAAATCTAAATCAGCAATTTTTTTTCTACTTTCACTTATTTGAACCTCTAGATTTGAGTCAATAGCATATTGAAGCGTATCTTCCAAAGAAATTTTCATTTCATCTTTAACAAAACTATTAACTGATAAGGACAACCTGTCTTCACTTTTGGGTACTAAATCATCACTTCCCGCCTGGACCTGTCCTAAAGCTTTTTGGGTAAATAGACCATTGGCTACTTCAGCTTTTTTTAATTTTATTGCAGCAAATCTTGAGGATGAGTTTTTGAGATTTTTCTCTTGAATCTCTTGATTAAATTGAACATTAGCTTCTCTAAGACCCTTGAATGATGAAAAGTCTTCTTGTGCCATCAATTGATTTATAGGGAGTATAAGAACTACAAAAACAATTAAAAAAGATTTACATCTCCCAAGACCTCGATATAAGCTACTAAAAGTTTTTTTTAAGTTCTTCACTAAATAAAGAGATTACAAACCAGTTAATGAAAACCATGATTTCAACTTTCCACTGTTTTCCTAAAAGGAATTAATCAAATTAGGGTAAACACCAAGAAAATAGTTAAATAAATTTTAGTTATTGTCTCTTACTCGGGAATACATTATGAGAACCTAACTAATTGAAACAAATTGAAGGATCCCACAAAGCATTACTATAAATATTCACTGATTCTTTCACTAAGTCTCTTAATTGGACTTCTTTTTGCATCATCATTTTATTTAATTAGTGAACTGAACAAATTCAGCAACTATCCTAAAGTTCTTCAAGCATCACAGCGACAACTGACTTTAAGTCAAAAATTATTGGCTCAAGTAGCAATTGCCACTTTTAATACTAATTTTGAAAAAAGAAGCTACCAAGTCAACAAAATCGAAAAATCTTTATCAAGATTCACTAAATCAAATAACTTATTAAGAGGACAAGCTAGGTATATAAGTTCATCTGGTTTAAATGCAAATAATATATTTAAAAAATACATTGAGATTGATAATCAAATATCGATTTTAAAGAACAAATCCAATGAATTAATTGAATTAATTCATCAAGAGAGCGCACAAAAATTACTGGTTGACAAATTTCACGAGATAGAATCAAGTCACAAGGACCTTTTTAATGAAATTAGCAATGTACACTCTTTTTATCTTTCAGAGAGTGAAAAGAGAATTAATCATTTAAAATTTTCAATTTTTCTTATTTTCTTTTTAATCATTTTTACTAGCTTTATTTTGTGGAAGCTAATAGTGCAACCAACATCAAACAAAATTAGGAATGAAATTGAAAACACTAAAGAAGAGGTTTCCGAATTAACTAGTATTAGCAAGGAAGCTTTGAAAAAAATTGATCTTAAAAACAAAGTTCTACAAACTCTAAACCAAGAAACAAGAATATCTTTAAATGGCATTATTGGAATGACAGAGATGCTTTTTGATACTCCTCTGACCAATGAGCAGAAAGAATATCTAACCTCAGTTAGCAATTCGGCAATACAAATTCAAGCAGTTCTTGATGATGCACTTGATTTATTCAAAATTGAACAAGGCAATTTTGAGATAAGAACGTCCTACCTTGATTTAAGAAGAATAATTGAAGATTGCTGTGAGGCTTTGTCTTCTAAATCAGAAAATAAGAGTATCGAAATACTAACTAATTATCCAGTAACTCAAGAAACTCACTTTATTGGTGATGCAAAGAGAATAAGACAAATAATTACAAATCTATTGAATATTTTTCTTGAAGTCTCTAATAATGGTTGTATAAATATTCAGGTTCATTGTGAATCACCTGACGAACTTTATTATCAATCTAATGCAAAAATCAACTTTTCTGTTCAGTCAGATTTCACCACAAAAATAGATGAGCTTGAAGATTTAAGTAACAATGGCCTTGATTTAACATTCCAAACAGCTCAGAAATTAGCAGATCTTATGGATGGAACCATTGAATTTCATGGCGCAGATTCAAATAAAGCATTTGAACTTAAGCTCAATATACCTCTACCAATTGATAGAAACTTTAATAGAAGTAATGATGAAAAAATTTTCAAGTCAATTCAAGGTAATGAGATATTAATTATAGACAATAATAAAACAACTCGAGAAAGCCTCCTAAGTTCACTAAAATCAATGAAGTTTGAAGCATCTGCAACAACAAGCGTTGATTACACAATAATAGATATAGCCAAAAGAAAAAGAATTTCAGAGAATAAACTTATCTTGCTAGTTAACTTAGAAGATAATGTTGAACAGGAAATCAATAAGCTGATAAATGAAGATTGCTTCAATGATATCAAAGTACTTGTAAGCGTTTCTCCTTCTCATAGAGAGCTAATCAACAGAAGGAAAGATCGCTATAAAGATTTAAAAATTTTGTACAAACCCATAAGGATGACAAAGCTTATTGAATACTGTTGTGAACTCAACAATCTAGATAGAATCAGTATACCGCCTGTCTCACAAATATCTAAAACTAACAAAGTGAAAGCTTTAGTTGTTGAGGATTATATTATCAACCAAAAAGTCATTACGCACATGCTTCAAAAACTAGGATGTGATGTAACTACTGTATCCGGTGGAGTCAATGCACTAGAGAAGTTAAAAGAAACCAAATACGAAATTATTTTTATGGACTCTCAAATGCCAGGAATGAACGGATATCAAACGACCCAAGAAATTCGATGTTCTTCTAATGAAGTTAAAGATATTCCAATTATTGGGATGATAAGTAATGTATCAAGTTCAGAAAAAGACAAATGTATTAGTTCCGGAATGAACGCGTTCATTGAAACACCAATTAAAGTTGAAGATTTAGAATCAATGTTAATTTCGTTTGTTCCTCAATCAAACTGCTCTATTGAAAACTTTTTAACCAAAGGCGAGATTGAAAACATTGGTAAGGCCGACTTCATCTGTAACGTAATTGAAAAATTTATTAATTCTACAAAAGATGACTTGGACTATATAGAAAAAGCTCTTAGTAATAACGACTATAAGAAAGTAAAGCTTATTTCAAATAGAATCAAGGGATCGGCAGCGCAATTAGGAGCTAACCGCCTAGAGTCCATATGTGAACAAATAGAAGATCAATCCAATCAATCGTCAATTAACAAACTTCATAAAGACCTATTGAGAGAGTTTGAAAAAATCAAAATAAGCAAGTAAGTTCATCATGAATAAAACAACAAAAAAGAACAAAGAGAAAAAGAATGAATTGTTTTTCTCTTTTCATGAAAAGCTCTTTGAGCTTTATGACAAAACATACTATGCTTTAAAAAACTTTCAATTTGATTCTCAAGTTCAAAGTAAAACCCTCTTTTTTCGAATATTTAGAGTCTTATTAGCAATTTTTATTATTGTCTTTGGTATCAAGTTAATTCTTAATAAGAATACATCGGTTAACAGTCTTCAGGGTTTTATCAACGGAAGAGTAGTTTCCCTAAGCAGTCCTATAGAAGGGAAATTGAATTATTTTGTTGATATGACACCTGGTGTTTTCATCAGAAAAAATCAAAAAATAGCTCAAGTAACCAGTCAACATGAAAAACTAATCACTGATCTAGAAATAAAAATCCATGAATCAGATTCAAAAATTCTCGCAATAAAAAAACATATTGAATTACTTAACAAATTATTAGAAGAAAGAGTAAATGAGTATAAAAACGCAAAAAGGAAATCTAATATTCACAAAAACATAAGAATAAAATTCGAGAAGGAAAAACTTGAAGAAACTCGAGCAGAATTAGAAGAAGTAAAAAGTAAAAAATTCATTGCGGATCAAGAATCAGTCAGGATGTCAGAACTTTACAAAGATGGATTCGTTTCTCAGGCAGATTACGAAGAAGCTATTGAAAAAGCAAAACAAAGCATTAAGCAGGTTAATAGCAAAAGACACCAGCTTGAACAAACAAAATCCCAGTTAATTGCTGCATCTCACGGCTTACAAATAAATGGTGCCTTAACTGCAAATTATCATGAATCTCAAAAGAAAATGATTGAAAAAGAGCTACTGGAACTCAAACAAGAAATTTCTAAGAACAGCTTGAATCTCAAGCTGACAGAAGCTGAAAATAAAAAGTTAAAAGAAGAACTCTCAAAGCAACAAGTTAATACAATAACTTCTCCAGTTAACGGTGTTGTTTGGACAGTATCTTCCAAAGAACAAGAGTTTATTAACCAATATGATCCAATAGTCAAAATTGTAGATTGTAATGATCGATGGGTTGAGGCTTTTATACCTGAACAAGACTTTAGTACTCTTTACGTTGGAGCGCCAGTAACTATTAAGTCTTTAAACGCAGATAAAACGACTTGGACTGGTTATATTAGAGCAATCAGAAGTGGTGATAGCAGAGTAAAAGTTGGAAATGATCTAGATATTTTTCCCCCAGAACTTATAAGGAAACAAGTTGTTCTAAAAATTGAAGTTAACTGGAGAAAAGAAGACTCAGACTTTATTACAAATAGCAGTGAATTCTGCCGGACTGGAGGAAGTGTAGAAGTTCAATTTGAGCGTAAGTCACTCGCTAAGAATGATTATCTCAGATGAACATTCAAGGTAATTAAGATGAAAATAGTTTTCCCGATAGTCGAAAAATTCATTCTAGTAATTGGCATTTTAGTTGTCTTGAATTATTTTTGTGCTTTACTGGGATATAAAGAGATTTTGATATCGATAATAATTCTATGGAATGAATTAAGGTCTTTCTACACAGTTGGTGGCAATTCTTTTTTGTATTTATTAACCCCATTAATAATTTCCTTGTGTATTACTTTCAGCATCATTTTTCTATTTCCTAAGCCAAGATTTATCTTAAAACTAATTATTGGCTTAATGGTAATCTACCTGGGCTGCCAATACATCTTGTGGCGTTTACTTAATACCCTTGCCTTGGATAACTTGATTGAAGGAATTATTAGTATTTCAGTCTATATCTCAGAGCTCATCATAATGACGGACTTCCTAATTTCCTCATATCTACTCAATTTGAAAGCCACCAACTTAACACCCGAAGCTAATATTCTCGAACAAGATGTTCTGTCCGGTAAGTTCACACCAACTGTTGATATCTTAATACCAACATATAATGAATCAGTTGAAATTTTAAGGAAAACAATTATCGGTTGTCAGGCAATTAATTACCCTAATAAAAAAATATATCTATTAGATGATACAAGAAGAGATGAAGCAAAAACTCTAACTGAACAATTGGGGTGTTATTACATAACGAGGCCTAATAATGATCATGCAAAAGCTGGAAACATAAATAATGCACTCAACTTAATTGACTCAGAGTTCATTGCTATTTTTGATGCAGATTTCATTCCTTCAAAAAATTTTTTAAGCAGAACAATAGGCTTTTTTCAAGATAAGAACACAGCACTTCTACAAACTCCTCAAAATTTTTATAATGCAGATCCAATCGAAAAGAATTTAAATATCAAAGAAAATATAACGAATGAACAAGATCTTTTTTTCAGACATATTCAACCCTGTCGAGATACTGCAAACGCAATTATCTGTTGTGGAACTTGCTATGTAATTAGAAGATCTGCATTGGATGAAATCGGTGGTATACCGACAGAAAGTATCACAGAAGATATTCTTACCTCTATTCGCTTAGAAATCAGAGGTTACAGATTAAGATATTTAAATGAAGCTCTATCAGCAGGTGAAGCTCCAGGCAATATTGGAGCATATATCGATCAAAGATTGAGATGGGGTCAAGGAACAATACAGTGTTTGTTTACAGACTCTAATCCATTACTCGTCAAAGGATTAAACTGGCTTCAAAAAATCTATTTTTCTTCTTCCATTAGTTATTGGTTCATCTCAATTCCCCGATTAATACTCTTAATTGCCCCTTGTTTTTATTTGCTATTTGGGATAAACCCTTTGAGAGCAACTGTTGAAGGGTTGGCATTTTACTTCTTACCTTATTTTACAGTTAATTTACTAATTGCAAATTGGTTTAACGGAGGAAAGAGATCTCCTCTATGGTCAAATGTTTATGAAATGATTCTATGTTATCCAATGGCCATAACTGCTATAAATAGCTTAATTAATCCATTTGGGAAAGGGTTTAAAGTAACTCCCAAAGGTATTGAATCATCTCAAGTAGAAGCAAATTGGAAGATAATTAAGCCCTTAATAATATTAGTCGGTTTATATGCAGTTGGCATTCTTATAACTTTTCAAACCTTTGCTATTTCTAACAATAAAGAACCCTTAATCATTAATACTTTTTGGGCTGTTTATAATGCAACAGTATGTTGGATTTCAATATTATGTGCTCTAGATATACCCTCTCCAGGACACGTGGAATTTCCACATAAGTTAAATGGCAAAATAAAGCTCAAAGTTAATAACGACTGCATTCCTGTTCAAAGCTTGAACATTTCTGATAAAGATATTGTTTTAAAGCCACTTAATGATAGCCCTTTTATCTCGCATGAAAAGAAAGTTTTATCCTACAAATTAGATCTAGTAGAAGCAGGGATTGAAAATGTGGAAATAGAGTTTGCAAAGAAGATAGGGAAAAGTAATTACGCAAAATTTCAATATACAAATATTGGTGATGTTCAATATAGGAAGCTTATTGAATTCTTATACTGTAGACCAGGTCAGTGGGAAGAAAAAACTATATCAGAGGTCAAATCATCATTCAGTTTCTTACACTCAATATTCAATATGAATCCTCTCGTTCATGACCATGAGTAAGCGTTACTTAATATTCAAATTGATTCAATAGAGCTTTTATAACTAAAATCTGATTGACAAATTTATGTGTTGTAAACAAAATATTAGTAAGAGCATAGCTAAATCAAATCTGAATAATTAGCGATTAGACTAAGTTTTCATTATAAGATTATTGGCTTGAAAACTATGAAAGTTCTACCTAACACTACATATCTAAAGTTTGAGGACAATTAAAGTGTCAGTTAAAAAAAACAAAAATTCGAGCTCCAAACAATACACAATAGGAATTCTATTTGCGTTTTTTATCACAGCTGTTACCGCAGTTTTAATTTACTTTCTTGAATACTATAACCTTTGAGCTCTATAGAGAATTAAGAGACTCATCGAGTTGTAGTTCTTCAATAAACAGCTTGATTTGAAAGTTTTGTGTATCTAGGAGATATTGAGAAAAAAATGAATAAAACAAGACTTTTTTTCATTTTTATTTTTTCTTTGTTTTTATTAGAAATATTTCTGTTTTCACCGCAGATTAATAAAGAACTTTTTTCTAACATTTTATGGAATTCTCTCACTTGGGACTCTAAAAAGTTAGACTTCAGTATCATTTGCATTTTTAATTCACTGGGATTAATCCCAATTGTGATTGGTTGTTATTTGATCCCCGAAAGGCAAAGGTTCAATCTTAAGGTTTGGCCATTTTTTATAGCCTCATTTTTCTTTGGTGCTGGATCCATACTGCCTTATCTAATTTTCAGGAAAGAAATAATCCATCAAGAGTCACAAACAAAAGAAGTGCCTAAAACCCTAAAGAGCCTTATTTTTATTAAATTTATGAAAGGCCTACTTTTATTCCTCATTGCGCTATTAGTTTTTCTGGGCTTTTTCTACGGCAATTATTCAATTTATATAGAACTTTTTAAACAGTCTAAGCTCGTTCATGTTATGACAATAGACTTTTTGATTCTCATGTTTATAATTTTGCCTTACTTGATATTCACTGAATCTTCCAACTGAAGATAAGTAAAAGTTATACTTTACTCACATTATTAAATTACTTTGAGAATAAAAAAGTGCTGAATCAATACTGCTGGATAATTCCAATTCTACCTTTAATTGCTTTTCTAATAATTATTTTTGGTGTCTATAAAAGCCGTATTCTTACAGCTTGCACCTCTATCGGAGCGGTGGGGATAGGTTTTATTTATTCTCTACTATTGTTGTTTTCAAGCTTATCCAAACATTCCAAAGAGACAGCTGGGTTAAGTCAACTCAATGTTAATTGGATCAAAGTCGGTGATTTTCATCTTGATGTGGGAATACTCGTAGATCCGTTATCAATAACAATGCTCTTAGTAGTTACTTCTGTGAGTCTTTTAGTTCAAATTTATTCTCATGGATATATGAAAGAGGATCCTGGTTATTCAAAATTCTTTTCTTTCCTATCATTGTTTACAGCCTCCATGCTGGGTTTAGTAATAAGTACTAATTTATTCCAACTCTATATTTTCTGGGAACTAGTGGGACTATGCAGTTATCTTCTCATCGGTTTTTGGAGCTATAAAGAATCTGCCGCCGCCGCGTCAATGAAAGCCTTTGTTGTTAACAGAATTGGAGATTGTGGTTTATTGCTGGGTATTTTGCTCTTTGCATTTTTCACACAGAATCTTTGGTCTGAGACCGGTTTTCTATCTTTTCTTGAACTCAAAGCCGTTGTTCAACAGTTAACCAGCCAAGATTTTCTCCCAGTAGCGGGCGTTATTAGCATCACAACAATAGCATTACTCATGTTACTTGGACCAATGGCAAAATCCGCTCAGTTTCCTCTTCACGTATGGCTCCCGGATGCAATGGAAGGCCCAACCCCAATTAGCGCTTTGATACACGCCGCTACAATGGTTGCTGCCGGTGTTTATCTTCTTGCAAGGTTATTCCCAATTTATGAAGCGGCTCCAATAGCAATGTATACAGTTGCAGTAATAGGAGCATTCACCGCTATATTCTCAGCAACAATAGCCCTCAGCCAAAATGATATAAAAAAAGCGTTAGCTTATTCGACCTGCAGTCAGCTTGGATACATGGTAATGAGTGTCGGACTCGGAGCTTGGGTTCCTGCGATGTTTCATCTAGTTACACATGCATTTTTCAAAGCTTTGCTCTTCCTTGGTTCTGGTTCAGTCATTCATGGTTGTCACCATGAACAAGATATGAATAACTTTGGTGGATTGTCTAAGAAAATGCCAATTACAAACGCAACATTTTTGATCGGTACAATAGCCATTGCAGGAGTGCCACCCCTAGCTGGTTTCTGGTCTAAAGAGCAAATAATTGGAGCTTCCTGGACCTTGGGAGATTTCAATTGGATATTTTGGATTGCCTCTATTACTGCAGGTTTAACCGCTTTTTATATGTTTAGAATTTATTTTAAGACCTTCACTGGAGAATACAGAGGTCACGCTGAGGCTCATGAATCACCTTTCTCAATTACTCTACCTCTTTTATGTTTAGCCGTTCCATCGATATTAATTGGATTTGTTGGAACTCATTTAAATTTGCTGGGAGGGGACCAATTCGCTCATTATTTGAACCCTCACTATCATGGTCATTCATTATCTTTATCTAAATTCATAGTTGAGTTATTTACTCCGCAGGCAATTATTCCTCTTTCATTGTCTTTTGCTGGGATTATAGCGGCATACCTTGTTTACTTTAAAAAGACACTAAATATTAATTCATTCATAAAAGAGAATCTTTCTGTTGCTCATAAAATTTCTGAAAACAAATGGTACGTAGACGAAATCTATTCTTTTTTAGTAGTAAAAATAATAATGCCTTTATTTAACGGGTTCTGGTTTGTTATTGACAAACTTCTAATTGACACGATTATGGTCGCTGGCACAACTCAAGTAGCTAAAATTAGTGGTTGGTCTCTTTCCAAAGTTCAATCGGGACAAACGCAAACTTACATTGCAATCTTTGTTTTAGGTTTTTTGGTAATTGGTGCTTTGTGTCTTATTGGTGCAGTATTCACCGAATATAAAATCGATGCAGCCCTCATGATGAAGGCTCTATCTCTCGGAAAAGCGAAAATGTAACCTCCCATTCTTGTAAATTTGGAGGTTCTTAAGAAGTTTTTTTAGCAATTCCCAGATTTTCAAGTATCGGAATAATTGCATCAGCAGGATAAGCTGTACCACTTTTCTTTTGAATATTCTGGTTTTCACTATATCCTGGATCCGTCAACAAAGGTCCAGAAATTAATGCTCTTAAAGCACTATCATTTAGCTTCCTTGTAATTCTCTCTTTCACCTGTTTAATTGATAAATGTCCACCATATTTAGCATTTAATTCTTCTCTAACCTTATCAACTACTTTCTGGTGATACATCCCCTTCATTCCTGTAGTTTCTTGGAACTCAGTTTTGTCTAATAAACCTTCATCGTTCATTTTAGTTTCGTTGAGTCTCAGCATTTGCTCAATTTGTTTGGCATCCTCGGGCATATCGAACTCAGCTAAAAATTGTTTGTGAATATCTTTTATTGGCGAGAATTGAGTGTAATCTACTAACTGATTAAATGTGATTGTTTTTCCATTCGATTTGATTTTTTGCACCTCAAGTCCTTTTGGAGCCATAACAATTTGCCCCGATTGAACTGTAGTAAGCCCCGCTAATATTGGTAAGTTTATTGGACTATGGTCTTTGCAAGATAGAGGAAGATCAATAATTGCAGCTACTTTATTTGGATCCTGACCAAATAACCTTGCAACTCTACCAATAACTTGAAGATATAATACATAGCTGTTTGTTGGTCTCAAATTCCAACAAATATATGCAATTGGAGCATCCCAGCCTTCTTTGAGAACATTTACACTAGACAAGCCTCTTATTGCCCTTGTTGAATATTCTTCGAATATAGTGGTTCTTTGATTGTCAGGAGTAGTACCGAGAACCGCTTGAAAAGGCAATCCATGCTCAGTCATAAATTTTGCAAATCTGTTGGCCTGATCAACATTTGAACATACAGCAAAGTGTTGAAGGTTTTCACTTTGTAACCAAGGGGTATTCTCATATAATTCCCAGCAACTATTCAATATCTCATCAAATTCTTCTCCTAAAACTTCTGACAACTTATCTATATCGAAGTCAATTTCACCGTTTCTTTCAACTTGAGGAACCTCGGCAAGATGCTTTTCTGAGCTTTCAGCCAAAGTTAAACCAAACCATCTCATTGGTGCAATCCAACCTCTCTGGACTGCTTCCATAAGATGTGTATTTGTTATGCAATTACCAAAGTTTTCTCGTGCGGTTCTTCCTCTATTAACATAAAGTGTAGCTGGGCCAACTTTTACGGGAATTCCTCCCTTCTTTTTATTTGGAACAGTCGTTAAATAATCCGGAGTTGCTGACAAAGCCAATTCAAAAGGTCTGCAGTGATTTTCTAGAGCCTGCCTAACAGACAATATCTTATCTAGATAGTAGTTATGACATTCATCATAAATAATCAAACTTGGATTTATGTCAAGAATCTTTTGTAAGTTTCTTGAGCTCTTTAATGATTCATCAACAACTACGACTAAATTCCCTTTATGTTTTTCTTTTGTTTTTCTGTCTTTGATGCTTCCTTCAACAGCAAAATGAGAATGCTTTCGCTTTATTTTGGAAGAAGATATATACGTAATTGTCCTATTTGGACATGCCTGATGAAGTTTTAGAAGAGTTTGATCGTTGAGTGTTTTATTGGGAACAACAACCATAACTGTATGCTCTTCAGGTAAAGCAGCAGCTAAAGCCATGAAGAAGCCAGTCTTCCCGGACCCGGTCGGTTGAGAGACCCATCCCATACTATCTGCGTTGTTTTCTTTGAAGAATTTAATCGTTTGAGTCCAGGCTTCCTCAAGAGGTTCAGTTATGTAATAACCTTTAGGCAAAACAGCTTCAAGATTCAGTCTTCCTGCTTTTGTTGATATGTCAAAGTCTCGAGTGATTATTTCTTTTAGGTTCTGTTGTAATTTGGGTAAATCTCTAAATCTTTCTTCTCTTTGATCAGAAGGGAAACTTTTAATTTCTTGCTTTATCTGAGACACACAAGAGTTGTATACCTTTGATATTTCTCTCATAAAACCAGTTCTGAGAGCTTCAGGGTCAGTAACTTTTTTATTTGCTGCTTTATACCTTTTATAAGATAGCCCTGAATTCAATACTTGTTTTATTGGTTGCATTTCACTTTGGATGATATGTTGTTCTCTACTCTAAATTCATAAACAGCCAATCATGAATCATTGGAACTGTCCCGTATAATTTTTCTTAATGAGCCATCCGGATCTAAATCACTTGCTTCTTTATCTACAAATCCAGGTTTTAACTCATCAACTTTTCTTAAGTACTTAATTGCATCTTCTCTTCTTCCAAGGATCCTGCAAGCTTGTGAAATATCAGAATAGACAATATGCAAGGGTTCTGCTTGAGGAGAGATACCCAAGGTATAGTCAATCAATTTATTTGCAAGTTCATGATTATTATCCCTAATTGCATTGAACATAAGAACTCGCATCATGTTAGAACGGTAGGTATTAAGCTTAATAATTTCTGTTTGATTTTCAAAAGCAAGTTCACTAGCTTTTGCGTTGTGCATTAATACATGATCCCCCCTGAAGATTTTGTCAAATTCTTTTTTAGCAGTAATCCAATCTTCTTTAGATGCCGCAGATTTAAAGTTTCCTAGTGAAACAAGCTCATTCAATCTATCCATCCCAGCTCTGGCTGTGTTGGAAACTCCAACAAGAGCATTTGTGAATAGATTCCCAGCTGCTTTTGTATTTTGTCCTGGATCCTCTGATTCTACAGAACTAAAAGGATTCGTATCTGCAATTTTGGTCTCTTTTGCTTCAGCGAGGAAATCCGTACCAAGGACTTTGGTTAAGTAGTTTTCCATCTGCTCATAAGTTATGAGTAAAGTTGAACTTGGATTAGATTTCGGATTAATTAAAAAGAAGGGTTGTATCTTAGAGGTTCCCTTATATTCTTTATATAGCTTTTGAGGGTCTTCCTCCAGAAGTACATCTAGTACAGGAGTTGGCAATGCCGTTTGGTTTAGTTCTTCCCTTACTTTGTCAACCTTTTTTTTGTTCTTACCAACTGCATTTATGCTTGTGCAAACTTCTTTGTAGCTTTTCTTTCGTGATGTGTTCAACCCAAATCCTTCATTTGCAGTAGTAGCTTTAGTTTTTGCTGGTGGATTGATTAAGCCATGGATATGGGCATCCCACATAAGTTCACAATTTGCTTTATCAATGAGAAGACACAAGAAATAGAAATTATCATTCTCTAAGTGATCCATCAAAGTACCCACATGTAATCCTGCTACCTCAGTTTCAGTACCTTTTTCAGAATAAGTTATGAGTTGTTTACGAGGTACATTTTTGCCTGTCGTAACCTCACTTTTTATGATTGCTTTCAAAAAACTTTTGAAAGCTGTAACTTCTATAAGCTCGTCTGGATTTATTAAGTTATTAAGAGTCGGATTGCCTTTTTGAAGCTCTTCTCTAATATATTGAGAAATTACAGATGCTTCATCGGGAACTTTATATCTTAAGACTTCCCACGTTAAAAGTTCCTTCTCATCCTTAATATGAAAAGTAGATTTTATCTCTTTTATTATTTCATCTTGTTGTATCCCTAGTTCTTTTAGCTTCTCTAAACGTTCTCTGCCTGATCCTTTAGATGAGCCAATAACGCCTTTTAAAAGATCATTCCTTTCTGACTGACATAGGTTAAATAAATTGTAAATTGGAGTTTTAGATAATGCAGTTCCTTCAAGCTTCTCAAAGGAACCATGGAATAAGTCGGAATTCACTTCCTGAAGGTGGTTCCCCTCTCTAAGTACTTCTGGTAATAAGAGGTTTTTAGGAGTTTCATTATTTGAGGAAGTTACAGATAGACTTTGTTGGCACAACTTTATTTTTTGTTGACACTGCTTAACAGCATTTTTTGAATAATCATCATTGTTTCCACCAAGATTCTTCTCAACTATCTGAAATTGCTCTAGTGCTTGTTGCCAACTCTCATTTTTTATATAAGCATTACCTAAATCAAAACGATATTCATTTACCGAATCAGACTGGGGATTTAATTCTATGCTCTTTTCAAGATGCTTAACAGCCTCTTGAATGCGACCCAACTTAAGCCAATTAGCCCCAAATTGACCAGTAATCTCTGCGTCATTAGGAATGTTAAGCATTGCTCTCAGTAAAATTTTATGTGCTTCCAGATAATTCTTCTCTTTGACATAGAAATTGGCTGCTTTCAGAGCATATTCGCTATTATTCGGTTCTAACTCAAGAGCTTTTTTTGCACTAGAGTGAGCAAGAGATGGCCTCTTTTGATGATAGTAAACCCTGGCTAAGGTAAAATGAGCTTCTGCATTCTCTGGATTTTCTTGAACAAAAGATTCAAGAAAATTAGCTGCCCTATCTAACTTATTAGCATTGTGGTAGAAAATGAACATATTTGTTAGAGCTTGTTTGTTTTCAGGCTCTAACTTAAAAACTTCTTTATATTGCTCTGCAGCCTCTTCAAATTTATCTAACTTCCAGTAACAAAAACCTAAGTTTTCATGATCTTTTATTTTGTCAGACTGCTGAGGATTAATTTCTAACGCCTTTTGGAAAGAGTCAACAGCCTTCTTATACTGCTTGTTTGCTTGGTAAGCAATTCCTAAATCCGAATATTGAACGTAAGTTGGTAAATCAGAATATCCAATTGCTCTTTCATAAGATCTAACAGCTTCTCGATAGTTTTTTTGAGCTAAATAGGATTGTCCCAAATGGTCATGTAAAGATGCATCTTGTCTGTTCAAAGCAATTGCTTTATTAAATAATTCAATTGCTTTGTCATAAAAACCTATATTCTTATAAATAGTTGCAGCAGAACCAAAAAGTGTTGCTTTGTCATCTGCATTAGCAACAACTTCCGACAAATCAAGGGCGTTCTTCAGGTGAGTCTGGGCTTTCTCTACAGATCCTTTCACTTCATATAAACGAGCAATTAACAGATTAGATGAAGCAAGTTCTTCAAGATCGAGTCTATCTTTCTTAATAGATTGTAGTAAGGCTTTTAGTGTGTTATCAGCATCCTTGAAGTCACTATAAAGAGACACTAACTCCCTCCATTCACAGAAGTTCTCCTTATCAAGCTCAATCGCTCTATTGTAGGCATCTATTGCTTCTTGCTTACGTTCAACAGCCACCAAAGCTTTGGCATAATTACTCCAAGCAGAAGGGTTACTGGGGGAATTTTCTGTTGCTTTTGTTAAAAGATAAAGTGCATCCTCATACCTTTCTTGAGTTCCATAGAGACTAGCAAGCAAAAACAAATGATTAACATCATCAGGAGCTATTTCACAAGCTCGTCTATAATTTTCTTCTGCTAACTCGAAATTGTGGTTAGCTTCTTCAACTTGGCCTAAGAAAGAATATGCTTCTGGATTTTCTTTATCTAATTTTAACGCTTCTTCGATTGAGTCTTTCGTATTTTGGTAATCCTTCAACTTTGCATAGTCTTTAGCTATTTTTAGCCATTCTGAAATCTCATTAGCTAATGACTCATTGCTGTCTGTTGATTCCGCTTCAAACTTTATTTTGTTTAAATCAACTGTTTCTTTCGGTCTGTCAAACTTTGATGGGGGAAAAGCTGGGCCAGTTGATGGTGCATATACAGGGATTGATACAATCTCTTCTTGCTCTTCCTGAGAGCCTCCTTTTAATGATGATCCGTCCTGAAATATACCTGGCCGAAGGATCCAAGATTCATCTCTTCCCGTTTGAATTGTTAAACATCCTGGAGCTCTTTCTTCATCCCATTCTACTAGATTTTCAGTTGCTTTTGGATAGCCTAAGTCTATTCCTGTTTTTCTTCTTACTCCATCCCTTATATCATTGATTGCTGGCATGGTAGAGGTTAGAGACAGCAACTTATAATTTGTTAAAAGTGCTTTTGTATCCGTCTGAGCTACATTCTCCGGATAAGTTAGCCCAGGAAGCTTTTCATCAAGTAATCTGTAAAATTCTCTTGCGAAACCATTTATTTTTTTTATTTCGGGGGTATTTGGCACATAAGCTAGCATTTCTGATATTGCCCTAACCGTCTGGATTTCGTGCCTTAATCTATGAACTCGTAAATCTGCTTCAAGTAAACTCTTGTTTGCCGGCTTTGATATTGTTCCACTCAAGATCTTGTATGAATCATAGAAGTGAGTATCTACCATTGCAAGATATCTCAAAGCTGACTCGTATCCGACCTTGAACCCTGTTTCTCTCAAATGGTTAACGGCTTCTATTAATTTCTGCGCCTTTTCATTTTCAGAAAGTTCTGGATCTTTAGCAATAACCTGTCTAGTTAAACCATCTGGAAGAGGATCTAACTTCTTACCCACTGATCCCCAAAAATTCCTCAGAAATACAATCACATCTCTTATGGTGTTTCTATTTCGGGGATCTGAAGGACTTAAACTCTCACCTCTAAAAAACAAATTCATAAGAGAAGAGAGTCTAATTTCTCTGGTTCCATCTATTTCTCTCATTAGTTCTAGTAGAAAAGATAGATCAACTCCCTCAAACCCTGGTATTGTCCGGTCTTCCAATGGCGAACCAGCTATTAATCCTGGAACTACATTGGCAGGTATATTTGCGGCATAAGCGTTCTCTTTTCTACCTATTTCATGCCTTATAATTTTCTGATTGTCTGCGAGTTTATCATTGTAAGGAAAAGGCTTTATTAATAATGTTTTCTTACTTATAACAGTCATTCAATTCAACCCCAAATCAGTGTGAAATTTATTTGATTTTTTTTAATACATTTGTTTTATGTAATTACTATTACTTGTATCACATTACCGTCAAAGTTAACAACAAATTAAGGCCAAATCGTCCTTTGTATACTTGGAGTTTTGTTGAAAGTCAAAACCATTTAGACGAATACTCAGTCTATATTTCAGTGCTAATGAGCTCTATTGGAAGGGTACACCTGGAGATCACTAACACAATTTCAACAACATTCAAATGCGTTAATATTCGTGACAAATTTCAATTGTCAAAAATCCTGAAAGAAACCTGGTAATGAAGGATGGCACCATTCGAAGTTGCCATTAACCCTTCAAGAAGCCAAAGGCTAGTCTTTATTATGCTAATCTCGCATGAATTTTTAAAAAAGCGTATTCTTGGAAACAAAGTTTAAAAATGGAAACCCTATGGCAACACTTCAAGTTGTTTACAAAAAAGCGCTTTTCAATTTAGCTTCCTAGACAATAGCCTGAATAAAGATTTTAGTTATGGCAGCATATATTTTCACATTCTGAAAACCTGGATGAGTTTGCCCCCAGTGGCGATACAAAAGTGGAGGAGCCTGCAAAAGCAAAAGCGTACTTCGACAAAATCCCCTTCTTGCAATCTCACTATAAGAGACGGGAGATAGAAGTTGAAGGAATAAAATCTAAGAATACTTTTTCACAGAAAGATTTACAAATCCTAATATTCCAACAATGCTTATGGATTTCCAACACCAACTAATTTTGAGCTTTATCAATTAGAGGTTCAAAAGGATAAAAGAACTACTTACAAATTTTTGCCAATTAGTTTCTGTCCAAATGAGCGTATTGATTTTATTGCGGAGTTTGTTATGCCTGGTGTTTATAAACTCAATTGGACTAACTCACCCTGTAATAGAAAATTCAAGGAACTTCCCCTTGGAGAATATTTACTGAGACAGACTGGAAGTGATATTGGCTACACTTTTAGGATTGGTAATTGATAGCTTAGGTTACTGCAAAGGTTTCAAAAAAGTTAAATTACAAAAGCAATACACTCTTGATAGGATGTACCTTCTTCAATAAGACATATCACTAACTCTATAAAGATACTTAGTTATGGAAATTAAAACACTCTGGAAAATAAAAAACTATAGCTCCAAACTGTTATCTCATTTCTATTATAATCGAAGACTAAATAGATCAAAAAATTTCAGATGTCGCATAAAGAAAACTTTACCCGGTGAATCTATTAAACCCATTTCATTCAGAAGTAATGAAACAATCCAAATAATAAATGCATATCTTCAGAAACTTGCAATAACTTATATAAAAAATCCTGAGCAAATCAAACCTTGGATGATATTACATATAAAAATACTTTTAGCTGAAATTGATCAAACAGAAGGTAATTTAGCTGAAATTGTAATTGGAATAAGAAAGCAAATTCAATATTTCACTAAACGTAAGTAATTAACTTTATTTAATTAGTAAAGAGTTTGATCGAGACCTTCTGTACAGGGCTTTCATTGATGAGGAAACGATTCAAAAAGCTGAAAATTAAGATATATATTCAAAAAAGATTCACAAACATTTTTGTTTTCAATGAAGGATTTGGTCTCAGTGCTCTATGAACAACGGTGGAATATGAGCAAAGAGACAAAACCCTTTATTTAAGTTTGCAAATAAAAGTTTTCTTCAAAAAGAACAACTTTAGTCTTCATTAAAAACTTAATTTCTATCAACTTAAGCAATTGCTAATTGTTCATAGAGATTATTTCGCTGAGCATAAATACAAGAAGGTTTTTGCAGCAATGAAAACCTCTCTTTATTCATTTCTACTTATTAATTTAAATCCTAAAAACGACCCTAAAACAACTTGGAGCAATAAATACATTATGAACACTGAAGTTTTCAACTGGTTGGTCATTGTAACTCTTCTAGGAGTGGGTTCTTTCCTTTTTATAGATTCTGGCCGCCAGGTTGTGAGTCATGAGAAGACAACAATGCCAATACTAGTAAAACAACTCTAAAGAGTGAATCCTTAAATTGAGTTCCAAAAGCCTAAGAAACTTGGCCAAAGAGTTGGTACTTAGACATGTTCACCAACTCTTTATCTCTAATACCAGGGTGTAACCAAATTACCTTTTCTTCATCTGTAAAATTACCCATTCCATAAACTTCCGGCTGAAGCCATATATTTTTTGTGTTCCAAGCTTTTAATTGAATTCTGCTAATTAAATGAATAATTTGATCCGAAGTTGCACCCTGAGAATTCAAGATGAAATTCGCATGAATGTTGGATATTTCCGCTCCTCCAAGCTTATCTCCTTTAAAGCCCATTTCATCTATTAAACGGCCAGCAGGACTCGCCATCGAAGGATTACGAAAGATACATCCAGAAGAAAAGCCCTTCGGTTGAGAAACAGTTCTTTGACGACGATATTGCTTCATTTTGTCCATTATTTGGTCTGGCATACCATCACTAAGTCTAAACTTAGCTTCAACTATTACATGACGATTAGGATCAATGTTCGATGAGCGATAACCAAAATCAAACTGGCTTGCCGTTAAAGAAAGAACTTGACCTTTATGAGTATCTATTAATGTAACTTTTTCCAATATGTTGGAAGTCCAATGACCATGAGCACCAGCATTCATTACAACAGCCCCACCGATTGAGCCTGGAATGCCTTCCATAAATTCACATCCGCTGAGTCCCATATGAGCCAACTGACCGGCCAATTTAGGGAGTCTAGCACCAGCACCAACAACAACGGCATCTGGAGAAACGCGGTTCACCCAATCCATCTCAGAAGTTGAAATTACCGCACCACCAACGCCTTGAGACGACACCAACAGATTAGATCCACCACCCAGCATGGACCATTTAATTCCTCGATCTTGCAACTCAACCAATAAAGAGATTAGCTCTTCTGGGGTGCTTGGAAAAAACAATTTATCAGCTCTCCCACCAATTCGGAGAGTGGTTAAATCTTTAATACTTGCTTGTTCTATTATGTGCATTTCTTTATGCTAGTTTTGTACCACAAACCTTGAGTCTTTAGCTTTGAGCAAATGACAATGTGTTAGTTTAGACGCAAATTCGTTAATAGTGTTTCCCGAATGTAAGTAATGTTACCCGCCCCCAAAATCAAGATTAAATCATTATTTTCAGCTATTGCCGATACGGGATTAATTAAATTCTCTGGGGATCCACCAACGTATGTTAAGTCTTTGTGATTAATTTGTTTCGCTAAGTTTGCTGAATCAATACCCGGAATGGGTTCTCCTCTTGCAATGTACAGATCGTTTAAGAAAACGGTGTCAGCTTCATCAAAACAACTTAAAAATCCACTCCATTGATCTCTTAAACGAGTCGGAAGATGGGGCTGAAATAAAACAATTAATTTACCTTTTTTCTCATTTAGTCCCAACTGCTTTTGATTCAAATACTCTTTTCCAGCGCTGATTGCGGCTTTAACTTCTGATGGATGATGAGCATAATCATCAACAATGCTTATTCCATTTTTTGTCTCTCCCACAAACTCAAACCTTCGGTATATCCCAGGGAAGTCGTTCAGTAGTTTAACAGCGTCTTTCGCTTCAATACCAAGCTGCTTGGCACAAGCAATAGCAGCAATGGCATTTAAACAATTGTGCTTACCAGGAGCATTATTTATAGGTGGAATCTTTATCGCATTCTCTTCGCTATCACTAATAAAGATTAAAGAGTTCTCATCCTTGAATGTAACAGAGAAGTCGAGGGAAATTTGTTCACTCCTTAATCCATATGATATTGACTGTTTTTTTCTCAAAGCCTTACTCAACCAAGGATGATCTAAAAGTGGATCTGAATAATTCAACAACTCTTCAGCTGATGGATAAGCAAAAACAGTTTTTTCAGATTTTTCAATAAACTCAATAAACTTGCTAATTTGCACTGCAAAGGAATTGTCGTAGTTTTCTAGGTGGTCTGCTTCTATAGAAGTGATTAAGCCAATAAAAGGGGTACTTTTTAAAAAACTTTGATCGCTTTCATCACCTTCGAAAACGAATATTTCGCGCTGGTAATCATTCCAACCATAAGAGCCCAATCCATTCAATACACCTCCCAATACCCAACATGGATTTAGACCTGCTTTTTGCAATATCCATATTACTAACGCAGTTGTTGAGGTTTTCCCATGAGTACCGGAAATTACTATTTGTTTTTCAAACTGCTTTGCAATTTCTTGAAGAAGATCAGAGCGATGCCAAAGCTTTACCCCTTTATTTTTAAGATAAACATATTCTTCGTTTGATGGATTAATTGCAGTGCTAAAAACACAAGCCTCGGGCAATTCTCTATTTTTCAGCTCTAATTCAGAATGACCAATCCATATGTCACCTCCTAAACTTCTTAATTCTTCTTGGTTTTTATTATGGCTGTTGTCCGATCCAGTAACTTTTACTCCATTTTTAAGACATATCCCTGCAAGTGGATTCATGCCTGCTCCACCAACCCCAATAAAATGAATCGAAGACGGTAACTTCAAATGGCTTTTTAACTGTTGGGAATCCATCTAAAGTCGAAAAATAGAGAATATTATCAGAGAGTAATAAATAATAAGGAGGAAAAGGCTTATGGAATTACTTCTTCAGAAGCTTTTCTTTAACTAATTTTGCAGCTTGACTCTTTAAACGGCTAGCTTTGTTGGGGTGGATAGCTTGAGGATCAACTTTATCAAGTTCTTTATATACAAGACTGAGCTGCTTAACTAACTCTTCTTCTGCTGAAAGAAGCTTAATTTTCTTGATTAATGTCTTAATCTTGGATCTTCTTGCCACATTTCTTTCTCTATTACGTCTAGAAGTTAAGATTGATTTTTTAGCTGACTTAGTGTTTGCCATTTTTGACTATTTAATAAAATTATTATGGATTTTCAATCCAAATATTATACACTCCGGCTGCATAATGAGAAAATACATAATCTACTCAACTCCGACATCAATTTAGTTAATGAAGAACCATTTCAAAATGAGCAGACTACTGTTAGAAGACTTAAACAGAGTTTGTGAGATTGAGTTGTCAGCTCAAGGAGAGAATGGGTGGAAAAGGCAGTTTTTTATAGATGAACTTAATAATCTCTATTCAAATTATTGGACCATAAGTATCCAAGATCAACTTAAGCAGGAGAATACAATTGTTGGTTTTTTGGGTTCACATATAGTTGAAGAAGAAGGATTCATAACCAATTTGGCCATAGATCCTAAATACCAAGGTTTAGGATACGGCAAGCAGCTTTTATTAAATTTTATTAACAGATTAATCTTAGAGAAAGTTAAGTTTCTGACGCTTGAAGTAAGGAAAAGTAACTTAAAAGCACAAAATTTATACAAAAAACTAGGGTTTGAGATTAAAGGTGTTAGAAAAAAATACTATCCTGATACAAAAGAAGACGCTCTTATAATGTCAATAGATACAATTCAGGAAGCGAACTTTCAAGCTTTTATAAAAACACTCAAAGATAAATTCAGTAATAAAGTTTGAAACCTTAATTTGTTCTCCTCATTTGATAAAAGCCTCTTGTAAGGTGTCTTGGTTTTCCATAAACCATAGAGAGCGTATTCACTTCAGGGGTTAAAACATCACAGGCTCTTGCAGTTGGATCCGCTCTATAATAAAGGCAATCACCTTTATTAGGGCTGTGCCCCATTAAGCCTAATACATGGCCCAGTTCATGAACTAAAGTTTGAAAACCATGATCGGTACCAAGCTTTGTATAACGAGCAGTATTTTCTACATTAAAATAATCAGAGGCTATTGTAATTTGGGCGTGGTGAATAATATATTCTGGGACTTCTCGTCCTAAAATATTAAAAGTTCTTCCCTTGTAAGATACATCCGGTCCGGCTTCTCCCATTCGGTTTTTCTCAGAAGCAGTAGCTACCTTTATATAGATATCAGCCTTTTTAGGGTTATTAGTTTCTCTAAAAGAGAATAAATTTTTTGTTTTGCGTCCCCAGAAATTAAAGGCTTTCCTTATTTTACTTTTAGAGAGTCTTCGAGAAGCTGTTCGATCAATATAGTAGCTCAGATCTGGTTTATTCCAGCGAAATACTCTTCCATCCTCAGATAGCATATGCTCAAAAAAGTTTTGATATTTGCTTCCATCAATTTTATTAGGGTCTATGGGATCCGAGGCAAAGGTAGAAACTAAAGAGTTAGATAAAACCAATTTATCCGCTTCTTTTCTCTTAAAAGTGTTGTCTTTTTGTTTCTGAGACTTATAATCTCGAATTACCAGTTCCATTTCCCCAGTTTTGTCTTTCATTTTAAAGATTAGAAAGACTATAGCCCCAAGGAAAATGATTACCGTAAAGAGAATACCCTTCATAAGCTTTCTGAATTTCTTACAAGCTTATTAAGCCCCAAATATATTTTGAGGAAACTTTAAGAACTGAACTATTAACAAGTCTTTTAGATTCGATAAATAAGAAATCTAGACGCAATCCAAAATAGATTTATCAACAACCAATCTATTTAATCTTAGTTTCTAAGAAAACCCTCTCTTTTACAAAAGAAACACTTTTAAGTATTCTTAACTAATTAAAAAGTCCTTTTTTTCTTGTTGACTCAAAATTCTCTATGGTTCTGGAAGCTAATTGAAAACCTACATTATTATTTTGTTCTTTGAATAAAACCTTGGCTTTTTCCAAGTCTTTCATTGCGCCTTTTTTATCTTTTATTTTGTATTTTGCCAGGCCTCTATTAAAGTAAGCTTCAGGGGAATCAGGGTTGAATTGAATTACCTTTGTTGATTGCTTAATAGAGTCCTTATAGTCCTTCTTCGAATAATCTTGAAAGCTTTCAATCAGATGATCGTTCATATCAACTTTTGTTTCTATTTCTATCTTGTTTTCATCCTTGGAGCAACTCATACACACAGCGAGGACAACAAAAACAGATGTCGATATCAATAACTTTGTGGCTTTATTCATAGCACTTTTATAATCTCAAACACATAAATTTTAGGATAAAAACCTTTTCGGACAAAAAAATTGAATTCAAGGTTGTATTAGGTTCATGTTATTTATGCAGAATGAAGTTTTAAATCTCTTTTGCTAATTTTTCGGCTTGTTCAATCATTGATTCAATTAACTTAAAACCATTAAGCCAGAAATTAGGATCGTTAATATCTACATCGGCAATTTTTATTAATTCCGAAGGATTCATACTCCCACCTAAAGAAAGAATCTGAGTGTACTTATCTTTAAACTCATCACCTCTATTCTTTGATTCGTTATAGAGAGTTATCGATAGAAGCAGACCAAATGCATAAGCATAACAATAGAATGGTGAATGAATAAAATGAGTGATATATAACCACCAGAAACCATAATTGTCAGTTAAAGTCACGGAGCCTCCAAACATATCTTTGTTAGAACTCAGCCATAATTGATTAACTTGTTCGGTGGTAAACTCCCCTTTTTCTTGTCTCAATTCATGCAACTTTTGTTCAAACCGAGTCATATAGACTTGCCTATATACGGTTGCAAATATTTCATCCAGTTTAGTAACAATGAGCGCAAGTTTTTCTCGTTTGGATTTAGCATTTTCAACTAATCGATCGAAAGTCAACATCTCTCCAAAAACACTTGCAGTTTCAGCTGTTGTTAAAGGAGTATCTGATTGTAAGTGCCCTACTCCTCTTGACAGATATTGATGGATTCCATGACCGAGTTCGTGGGCCAGGGTTGATAGATCTCTAGAAGTACCTGTGAAATTAACTAGAATGTATGGGTGAACACTTGGCACTGTGGATGCAGAAAAAGCGCCGCCTCTCTTTCCTTCTCTTATGGCAGCATCGATCCAATTCTTTTGGAAAAACTCTTTGACAATCTTTGCAAAATTGGGACTAAATTCTTTATAAGAATCAATTACAAACTCTTGAGCTTCTTGCCAACTCCATTCGCTATTCTCTTCAGTTGGCAAGGGAGCATAGCGATCGTAATCCAGCATTTCTTCTAGCCCCAAAAGTTGAGCTTTTAACTTGTAGAATCGGGGAACTAAAGCAATTTTGGATTCAGTTGCTTTCATTAAAGCTTCAACGGCCTCATCCTCAATCTCATTAGAAAGGTTTCTTGAGCTAATTGGATTTGAATAACCGCGAAGTTTATTCTCAATAGAATGTTCTTGTACAAGGATGTTAAAAACATAAGTTAATAATGGTGCATGTTGTCTCAATCCTAAGGTCAGAGATTCTGCCGCATTTTTACGGATTTCACGGTTAGAAGAATAAAGCAAGGAAAGGACTTCTTCCTCTGTCATTTCTTTCTCTTCATACCCCTCACCATCCTTAGGCAATTTAACTTTAAACTTCATTCGAGAAATCACTTCATCAAATAGCCTTGTCCATGCAGGTCTATTGGTCAAATCAACCTTTTGCAATAATATTTCTTCTTTTTCAGATAATTGATAAGGCTTATACTTCCTTAAAGATTTTAAGTAATGCTTATATTCATTAAGCTTTGGATTTTTCACGAAATCTTCAACCAACTTTTCATCTAAAGAATTCCATTCAAGGCCAAAGAAAGTTAGTTCCTGTTCTATCTCAGAAGCTTTCTCACTCAATCTGGACATCAAGGCACCATGTTCTGGCTTCGAGCTATCAGCCGCGTGGAGCAAATGTGCATAATAAACAGCTTTAGTTGCAATTTCTTCAAGTGTCTCAAGCTCTTTTATGGCAATATAAAGCTCTTCGGCCGATAAATTTTTCAGCTTATCTTTATAGCTTTCTTTGAACTTAATTGCTCTCTCAAAGGATATTTTTATATCTTTTTCAATTTGTGGGTCGTCAATTGCTTTGTATAAATCATTTAGATCCCAACTTGGCAAAGCTTCAACTTCTACAGTACTAGTTTGATTATTCATAATGGCAGCCTGAGAGAAAACATTTGAATAAAGTCTATAACAAAAATAGTCTCAATTGATGTTTCAAAGATTAATTGAGCTAATTCTTTGATGAAGAGCACTTAGCAAGGGTCTCTTGATTAAAACAACTTTATAAAAATTGGAATCACAAGAATGAAAGGTAATAAAAACAAAGCAAGAAAAGATAAGGTTGCAATGACGAAAATACGTGAGTACTTTGATTTTCCTTCAGATATTCTCAAATTATTTTTTTCTTTATAAACTTTTAGGTTCATTTATATTTCTTTTCCTCTTGGATTGAATTCATAGGGCATTTTGTTGGGGGAATTGAGCTTTGGAATTTTATGTACTTTGTTGATTTCTATACTAAGGTTGTCGTTGAAGTTTGGATTGAAAGCAAAGGTTAACAATAGACTAACAATTATTAATATTGGAAGACCAAAGGAAACAAGAAATAGTATTCCCGTTGTAAGAAAGAATTGTTTCTGTCTTTTTAATGCAGCTTCCAAGTCAATATTTTTCCCACTCCATAAAAACTTACTAAAATTAGAATTGGATTCCAGCAGCCCAACTCCAGCAACAATTAAAGGGATACCGAATACCACACCAACAATTGATAAACAATAAAAAATTCCAAAAACAATATATAGCCACCCATGAAAAGACATCCAAGGACACAAGCTATTGATTGTGAAATTTAAAGTCTCTTTTGAATTATCTTCCAAATTTATGAAACGAATTTTAGTTTTAATATTCTATACAATAATTTTCACAGATTACTAAGTCCCACTAATCAGTTGAAGAGCTTTCCAGGATTTCTGTAATGAGCATCCAGGAACCGCTGTGATTATATACTCCTTTGAAGCAAATTTTGGATTTATGCTTTGTATTTTCAAGCATAAATTCATAAACCTCAGGATCGAAGGTAATGGCTCCGGAAAGGTTTGCTCTATTTTCTTTAAAAGGAGTCTTTCTCATAATTGGTTTATTATCTTGTTTTGTTTTAGTCCATTCGAGCTGAAAACTTTTTTTATTTCCAACAGCCTTTAGAGTTCCACAATATTCCTTTGTCGGATAATCAGCTATTTTTTGCCCAGTGAAGTCTTTAATCACATAATCTTTTGCAACATCAGGGTTCATCTTTGAGTCAATTAGGAAGGCAGCTTTACTCTTAGTTAAATCTGTTTCTTGAGAAAGTACATTCTCCAACCACACATTTGATAGTTTTGCTTTTGCTGCCCAAGAAGCCAATTCATCACTTTCAATCTTTTTGTTTGGATGAAATTGTCCATCTTTAGGAAATGGAATGATATTATTCAGCATCAATTTCTGTATTGATCCTCTATAAGGGTTATCGGGTTTTAGATCAAATAAAGGAACTAAAGTGGGAGGAGCGGTTTCATCGTTGAGCAAATTAACCTGTAGCTCTTTTACAGACAATTCAAACGGTGTTATACCCTTTTGAGCGGCCAAGGCAGCCGCGCTTCCGGCTGCTTGTCCAATCAACATGCAAACGGGCTGCAATCTTGTTGAACCATTGGCTATATGACTTACAGACCAACTTTTTTCAGCAACAATAAGCCCATCTACTTTCACTGGTAATAAAACTCTATAAGGTATCGAGAAGGGTGTTCCCGTATATCTCCCTCCCCACTGAAAAGATTTGGGAGCTAATTTGAAGTATTTTCTCGACTTAGGATTAGCCATTTCAAAATAATGGTGGTCGTTAGCGTAATTTCCAATCGCAATAGAATCTTTATGATATTTCGCATATTCACCCTCTTCTAGATTTGGAAGAATATCATTCTCTGTCATTGTTTCTAGCCCTTCCAATCTTCTAACTTCTCGATTGTATGGAATATATGCCAAGCCTGCAATTCTATTCTGTGTATTTTTCGGAAAGACAGTTTTGGCCAGCCCAAATCTTTGACCTAATGTATCTTGCATATATCTGGCAAACCACCAAGAATAATTCTGAGCTTCCTCAAGAAATTGGGTTTTCAAAGACTCATCATCAGAGAAAAGTCTTTCAATTTTTTTACTATAGTCATTTCCACATTGGGGCCAATTGATCATGAATAGTGTTGGCGAGATTTGTCCATAGGTTAAGAAACTTTCTTTGGAAGCAAATTTCTCATGTTTCCCTTTCAATCGATACTCAACAGACCAATTGGGATTAAATAGATTATGCGAGAATTTCCTGGAATCCTCAATCAAGTCTTCGTTTTTATACGAGCACCAGAAACGTTTTTTTGCCTTGTCTATACTATAGCCAGGCGGCTTAGCAATAATTGGTGCCTTGTTCCCACTTCCATAGTCTTTTATATAAAAAACCCAGGTTAACTCTTGCAGAGGATACCTCTCTATTAGAGGAGATGATTTTCTTGGGGCACTTGGTTCTTTGAATTCATCACTATATTCCCACCCTAAACGATAGAGAATATTTCCCAACGAAAGAAGGTCCCCAAATTCGCTTGCATCTATGGTGACTTTTGCTTCAATGGAATCCGAATTATTCAACTCTATTCCAGTAACTTTTCTATATTTCCCTGAATTGTTAAAAGTAACCCTCTTTGGAGTTTTATTTTTCAACCAAGTAATATTTTTTTCTTCTTTTATCCAATTCTTTAATATTTCATTTCCGATCTTAGGATTGAAGGTAAAAAAACTTACCCATCCATATTGAAGAAGGTTCGGTTCAGCTCTGGCTAACCGTACGAGAAATTCTCCCCATAAACCAGTCTGAAAAGCCAAGATTTCATTACCATCTATTGCAGAAACTCCCGCTTCAGTCATTGAGCCACCAAGCCATTCTCCTGATGAAACCAAAACAACCTTACTACCTTGTCTTGCAGCTTGAATTGCAGCCATTGTGCCACTTTGCGATCCTCCAACAACCAAAACATCGGTTTTAAGAGTTTCACTTATTGCGCCCAAAGAGTTCAAGGTACAAATAAATGCAAATAATACATTTAGTAAATTAGCCTTCTTCATGAAAAAAGTTTAATACTCGTTTGATTGGATTTAAGAAAATATTTTTAAGCTTTTTTCAACCATTATGGAATTGACTTGATGAATTATATTGTAGTTTTAACAGTTAGTTAAAAGTCTCGAGGTTTGAACTAAAGCTCGAATGTGAAATTAAATTTTCCTAATTCTTTTGGTACAATAAAAGTTTGTAAGTTTGACAATTTAATTTCTTATTTTGGTTGTAAGTTAAAACTTAAGTCAATTTGAATCACACAGATGAATCCAATAACAAAAGACAAAAAGATACTAATAATAGAAGATGAAGAGCCTCTCAGAAAGCTTCTTCAAATGGAACTAGTCACTCACAATGGTGTACAGACTGAAGTTCCAACAGATTTTAATGATTTATTAGGACAAATTCAAAGATTCAACCCAGACTTGATTATATATAATTTAAATGTCGGAAGTGAAAATGGAGTTTCTCTCTGTGAGAAACTTAGGTTCCAGGGAAACGATGCATGGATAATTACTATTGGATCCAAACATAATATAAATGAAAAAATTCAAGCCTTAGAGTCCGGTTCTGACGATCATTACGCCAAACCATTTTCAAGCGAAGAACTCATCGCAAAAATCAGGGCAATGCTAAGAAGATCATCTCCAACAAATCGTGAAGGGGTCCTGGAGTATAGCAACCTAAGAATGGATTTAATTAACAGAACTGTTTGGAGAGGTAACAGACAAATTGACTTAAGATCGAAAGAATTTGACCTTTTGAAAGTGTTTTTGCTGAAACCAGAAGAAGTTCTCAATCGCGAATTTATATTCGATCAGGTTTGGGGGTCAAATTTTCTCGGTGATTCTAATGTTATTGAAGTATACGTTAGATATTTAAGAGCAAAATTGCAAAAGCCAAGTTTAATAAAAACAAGAAGAGGAAATGGATATATTTTAATTTCCGATGAATCCCAGATTAATAAAGCTAGTACAAATTTTGAGCTTTAATGTTTTCTTTCAGGTTTTCTATAGAACTGACTATTGATTGGTTCAAATTTCTTTTTTGCCGGTCCGAATAACAGTTCGTTTGCCCCAATAAATAATATACCTCCAGGCTCCAGCCAATCAAAGAAGGCATCATAAAGCTTCTCTTTAATTTCTTGACTAAAATAAATCATCAAATTACGACAAACAATTAAGTGATAACGTCTCGCAACACCTTTCGTTTTTATCATTTCTAGAGAAGTTACATCATGTTTCTGATACTCTACTGATTGCTTAAATAGCTGATTAATAGTATAAGTCGGCAAATACTTGTTTGTTTTGTTTGGCGAAAAGTATTTTTTATACTCTTTGGGTAAGTTCTTCAGCTCTTTTGTATTGAAAATTCCTTCTTGCGCCTTATTTAATGCACCATCATCTGTATCTGATGCTGTTAAATCACACTTATTCAACATCCCCAATGAGTGAAGTATTAAAGCAATAGAATAAATCTCTGCACCAACAGAACATCCTATACTCCAGATCCTTGGATGAAGGAATTTACTTATGAGTTCTGGAAGTACCTCTCGTTTAAGAATTTCAAAGCTTTTTACATCTCTGAAAAAGTAAGAAACATTGACTGTTATTACATCTATTAATTCGCTTGCTAGCTTTTCATTTATGGCTATTTGTTGAAAGTACTGATCAAAATCTCTAATTTGGCTCTTTTTACAATGATAAGAAACCCTTCTCAACAGATATTCATCACGATAACCTTCAAGATTTAATGAGTATTTCTTTTGAAGGAAATTCTTAACTTTACAATACTCAATCTCTGAAAATAAGAAAGTTGAACGACTCTGTCTCTCTTCAGTATCCGTACTTTCTAATTTTAAATCTCTATTATTCATCTTGTATTCAGCTAAGGAAATCAAAAACGTTAAATTGAGACTTCCTCACTAGAGCCAATTCGACGAATTTTGACTTCTCCGGTTGTTGAATTGAATGAAACAGTTCTCCCCCAATTACCCCCCAAATCCGAATTAATAATCGGGATGCTAAACTTCTTAAGCTCTTTTTTGAGGACCTCACAGTTACTTCGACCAATAAGGGGGAAACCCGGTTTTTCCTTTGCTGGCCTAAGTTCATCAGATGATTTTCTTTTTTGTGTTCCTACGAACATTTGAGACCCCCCAGCAAGCTTAGCCTTGAGAGATAATGCTGAATGGCCTGCCTGTCTCTTAATTTCATTCAAAAGAAGAAGTATTGATTCATCTGCATATTTTGCACAAGGATAGCTCTCGCTTTGGAGACTACTCGTTTTAATATCCCTAAGAACCCTGGAAGGAAGTACGACATGGGCCATCCCTCCAATCTTGTTGGATTTATCATAAAGACAGAGTGCTACACAAGAGCCTAAGCTGGGTGCAATTAATTTGTGGTGGTCTGAACTCGATACAAACCATTGCCCCATATTCAAGCGAATTTCTGTTTTTGATTGTTCGATCACGTTTCTTTGTATAAGGTTGGCTCTATATCTTTGAGTTTAAATAGATGTGAGTCTGGATTAATTACAATCCAAACATTCATTACTTTTTTTGAGTTCTTTGTATGGATACAGCTATGACAAATAGCTATTTGATTGGTATCAACTCCCATTTGGCATGCAATAAAATCAAGTGCAGCTCCACTCATATCATAAGTCTGTTCAGTTGAAGTTAACTCTATTATTCCAATCTTGGGTGATTGAATACTAGAGATGACATTTCCTGCAAATATATTTGCCCACTCATTCATAATCGACTGGGCAAGATCAAACTCCGTTACACTTAAGTCTTTTCCTGGAACCTGTCTGCTAATAGTCTGAGTGAACTCATTAATAACTTCCATTGGCGCAGCAAATAGAAAAAAACCATCCAAACTTCCACTAACATTTTGCAGTAAGCAGACCGAGGGATCTCCACGATCTTCGGCAAAGAACTTGGTTAAATTGTCAATATCAGTAAGTAAAACAAAGGGCTCAGAAAATTCCATCTGCTGGGACATTAAACTTTCCATTGCTAATGTTGCCTTCTCTAAACCACTCTTTGTCCAATGGCTGAATAAATCTATAAACGGTAGTTTTGGATCAAAAGAAAGCATTAAAGAAATCTTCTATAAATCTCAGATAGAACCTATAAGTCCTATTAAATAATATGCGCATTTATTCCTTCATTTTTAACAATAGTAATCCCCATGGCTGAAATACAAATACTGTCTCAGGGAATCCCAAAGACTATGTAAACACCAATTGAAATAAAAATCATTTCAATATGATAGGTATCATATGTCTTTTATGATTTTCAAAAACTGCAACCTCAGAGAATTGATATTGGACTAGTATTTTTTCCAATCTGTTGTAATGCTTTGCAAGATTTTCAGGGGCATGCGCATCAGAAGCAATGGTAATGGGGATATCTTTTTCCTTAATTTTTTGAATTATTTTTTCCTCTGGATAAATCTCATTCACAGGTTTATTCCAACCGGCAGTACTCAATTCAACGGTTAAATCTTTCGATTTCACCAAATCAAGTGTTTCATCTATTAACCAAGATAAATCTTCAGTTGGCCTATATCCGAAGATTTTAATTAAATCAAAATGTGCTAAACCGTCAACCAAACCGGATTCTATAACAGTCTGTACTTGTTTAAAGTACTTCTCATAAAGTTTGTTTATATCGTGTTTTAGGAATTCATCTTTATAGTTAGGATGATCGAAAGGCCAGTCATCTAAAAAGTGAACTGAGCCCAAAACAAAATCCAAGTTTTCGTAGTTTTTTTCGGTCCATTTTTTACCTTTCTCAGAAGTCTCTGGATCGTTATCCAGTTCAATCCCAATTCGAAATTTTAAGTTATCTCTTAAGGACTCTTTAAAAGAGAGAAAAACATCAAAATCTACGCCTTCATGGTAACGGTCGTGATCGGTTAACGCAACATCTTTCAATCCACGTTTCTTGGCACAATTAGCCCACTCAGTTAATAGCTCTACTGTGTATTTTCGGTTTGGATCATGTCCCAATGGGTGATTATGGTAATCGGATATTAAAGGCATTAAATGTGTTGAAGTTCGATTTACCTAATATTAATAGATATAAATCAATTAATAATGATGACTATTGATAACAAGGCTTAAAATAAAAAAAGAACTAATACAGTCTCAGGATTTTTATGAGTTATGAAAAATAACAAACTTCTGTTCATTTTATTTTTTATTCTTTTCTTTTTTTGTAACATCAACGAAGTTTTTGCCCAGGGCAACCAAGGTTTTAATTTGTACTCTAATACAGTGGCTGATATATCCGAAAAGGCAGCACCTTCTGTTGTGAGTTTAGAAGTTTCTATAAAGGGAAAAGCTAAAGTTCCCTCAATCACAAATATTTTTGATTTGATGGGAGCAAAGATATTAGAGGTTAAATTAAAAGAACTATCGAGAGAAGCGAGAGTGGCTGATGGCTCTGGATTTATAGTTTCTTCAGATGGATACATTGTAACTAATTATCACGTTATAAATCCCCCATCCCCCTATGGCAAAAATCAAATAGTTAAAGCTTCGAAAATAGAAGTAATTCTTTATGATGGTCAAAAGTATGTAGCCAAAGTAGTTGGTGAAGATAAAGATAGTGATCTTGCCGTTATAAAAATTGAAGCGGTTAATCTACAACCAATCCAATGGGGAGACTCTTCAAGGGTTAGACCCGGGGATTTTGGTATAACAATAGGGAGTTCCTTAGGAGCAGATCACACCGTTGGTTTTGGAGTAATTAGCGCTGTATCTCGAAAGAAACCGGAGATTGGTCTATTAGAAGCCCAAGTTGGAAACCTAGATTATATTCAGACCTATGCACAAATTAATCCTGGAAATTCTGGTGGTCCCTTAATAAATTTACAAGGCGAAGTAATTGGAATTGCCAATTTTATCGAAAGAGCTCCTCACAGTCCAGGTTTTGCAATTCCCTCAAACTATGCACGTGAAATAGCTAATATTTTAATTAAAGAAGGTAAGGTTAGAAGACCTTCAATTGGTGCACATTTATACCCTTTCAAAGAAAGTAACAGTCCTTTTTTACAAAGAAGATCCTCTAAGAATAAACTACAGAATAGGATTCTAGGTGTAATGATCTTAGACGTTTTTGAGGAAGGACCAGTAGATAAACTAGACTTAAGGCCAGAAGACTTAATAACAGAATTTGAGGATCAATCAGTTGATTCTATTGAAAAGTTTTTAGAAATGATTTATCTAATCAGATCGAAACCAGTCGGTACAAAGTTTAAGTTGAATATTTTGAGGGATAATGAGCGGTTTGAGGTTTTTGTGAAGAGTGAGTACTTGGATTAATTAACCAAACATGGTCAAGCAAAATTGAATTCATACCGATTCATACTAAATGTTTACTAGAACTTATCATTATCTAGGTTTAATAAGAGTATTATTTTTGATTTTCACATAGTAGTCTTTAACTAAGTTACTTAACCTTGTTGGGTTACAATTTGTAATCGAAATGAATTATGTCTACAGTTAGTCTAGAGAGAAATTTGGTGATATCTACTGAAAAGCTTCAGGAAACTGCTAATGAAATAAGAAAATTAGCATTAAGAGCTATTACAAAAGCAAATTCCGGTCATCCGGGAGGATCCTTATCTTTAACTGATATTCTTACGGTCCTCTATTTCAATCTTTTGAAGCACGATCCTAAAAATCCAAATTGGGAAGAAAGGGACCGTGTCATAATTAGCAAAGGTCATGCATCTCCTGGCATTTATGCAGCGTTATCTCTTGCGGGATATTTTGAACCCGAAGAGTTTGTGAATACTTTTAGACAAGTTAGATCTAAATTTCAAGGGCATATCGATCGTTTGAAGGTTCCTGGTGTTGAGGTTTCCACTGGATCACTAGGTCATGGTCTTTCCATTGCAAATGGAGTTGCGTTAGGTCTTCGTCTAGAATCTAAAAAGAATAAAGTTTATGCCCTATTGAGTGATGGTGAGCTGCAAGAGGGACAAATCTGGGAAGCTGTTATGGCATCTGCTCATTATAAGCTAGGGAATCTAACGGCGATTGTTGATAGAAATAGAATACAGCTCGATGGTTGGACTGAAGAAACAATGGCTTTAAATCCCTTGGCTGATAAATTTAAAGCTTTTGGGTGGGAGGTTAAAGAAATTGACGGTCATAACTTCTCTGAAATTATTGATTCAATTCAAAGTGGATCCCAAAGAGATTTAACAGACAAGCCTTTATTAATACTGGCAAATACTATTAAAGGCAAAGGTGTTAGCTTTATGGAAGACAAAGTAGCCTGGCATGGAGTGGCTCCAAAGCCAGAAGAGCTTGAAGCCGCTTTAGCAGAACTAACTACTAATTAATCTTAATTTCTAAACTAACTAATCAAGCGATCATAATTAGCTTTCAAGTATTCTTTTAGAGGGCCTGATAGATCCTTTCTGGTTATTCCATACTCTAGAATAGTTGTTAAGTAACCGAGTGGTTCACCCACATCATGACGTACACCTTCAAAATCCAACGCAGCTACTTCTCCCTTCCCTGAGAGGTAGTTTAATGGTTCCGTTTGTGATATTTCTCTTACATTCGGGTTTTCTTTAATCTGGTCTAAGGCATCAAAAATGTCTGGAGTATACAAGTAACGTCCAAAAGAAACAAACTTACTCGGTTCAGTTCCTTTAGCTGGCTTTTCTACTATTTTACTTACACTATAGATGTTTCCATCTTTTTGAGAATAGTCAATAACCCCGTACCTTGAAACATCCTCGTTTGGAAGTTCTTTCACCGTTAGTACTGTTTTCCCTGTTTTTCTATAGGCATCAATTAGTTGCTTTGCACAGGATGTTTCACTGAAGAATAAATCATCAGGATAAGCAACAACAAATGGAGAAGAACCACAAAAGGTTTTGCATAACTTTAAAGCATCAGCGGTACCTTTCATCTCACGTTGTCTTAAGAAGTGAAAATTAGCCTCAGCCGGAGCAATTTTACTAAGCTTATCTGTTTTTCCTTCTTCTTTAAAAAGAGTCTCCAGCTCAACTTCACGATCAAAATAGTCTTCAAAAACTTTTTTTCGTCGAGATGTAACTATTAAAATATCTTGAATTCCAGAATCGAGAAATTCTCTAATTGTAAATTCAATTGCAGGTGTATCAATTAAAGGAAAAAGTTCTTTGGGTAAAGTTTTGGTGGCTGGCAAAAAGCGTGTTCCATATCCCGCCGCGAAAATAACACCTTTAACATTCTTTGATGGTTGCATTAGAACTTTTCCTCAGTAAATTAACTTTTTATGAAAATAAAATAACATTTAGCTCTTTTTATTTTCTAATTTAATTTTTTGTATCATGGCTAAACTTTCTTCTTTGTGATGTCTTTCATCTTCGGCAAACTTGAGTAAAAGATCCGCAAGGTTTTCAACATTGCCATAATATTTAAAAAAACTGGATTCAACCTTTTGATCTTTGAATTGAGGATTATCTTCGACAAATTGCTTATAGGCATTCTCTGCGTGGTATTCGAAGTCTGCATTTAATTTATAAGACCATTCCGGCTTAAAGAAGTGAACAATGGAAATAATATAAAAATAGGTAAAAGCAATTATTTGAGGAAGAACAACGTGTAAAAGGAAGTTTTCTTTAATCTTAAATTGATTTATTAAATCAGCCAAGATGAATAAATGCCACTGTTCATTATCTTGAGCAGCCCGGGCCATTTTCATCTCTTCTATTGCCCTTTCAACATATTCTTTTTTTCCATATTTGTGAGTTAACCAAACGAAAAAGTTATGCTCCCAGCTTTGGTAAGGGATTCTTGCGATTAACTCAAGAACTTTTAACTTACTAAATGTTGTTGCTCTTCCATAAAATAAATCCATGGTAGGGAACAAAATGTTTGATATTAAAGAATATTTATAACCGGTTGGTTGTTTGAGGTTGCTCATTTTTATTTGAAATTCAGCTTATGAGAAATAGGCTTGATTTTTACTATTTCTTTCACTATTTCTCTGTTAAGTCTAACTCTGAAAATTTATACTGATATCAATATTCTTACCCAAGAATTTCAGCATTTTATTTATTTAAAATTAGCTGCTATTCCTTTTGATTTATTCACAATGTTTCCATTAGAGCAAAATCAATTAATGGCTTTCATAAAGAGGAAACTAAACATTGAAGTATCTATTCATGTAGACAATCACAGGCTTTCAATCGATGAGTTGACTGATTCTGAAAGAAAGCAACTAGAAAAGATTAGGAATGAAAAGAAAAAACTTGATTGGCTCAAAGCAAGAAAAAGTCTGAAAAATGTTTTAAATTCTTTGGGTTTAAGCCAGGATACTTCGAATATTATTTTTCCAAGTTCACGGTTTTCGTTATCTCATAGTGGTGGTTATGCGGTTGCAATTGGTATTCAAGAGAATTGTTTGATAATGGATGATCCAATAAAAGGTATTGGTATTGATCTTGAACTGAGTCGCACTCCTAAAAGAGGAATTGAGAAGTATTTTCTCTCTCCAAAAGAAATTGATTGGTTGAACTCAGGTGACATAGATTCTCAAGCAAAAAACAGGGTAAGACTTTGGACGGTGAAAGAGGCTGTCTATAAAGCGTGTCCTAAAAATTCCCAAACTCGTTTAACTTTATTTGAAACAAACAATCCTCAAGAAAAAGAAGGATTCGTTAACTTAAATTCTGGAGAAAGAATAAATTATTTGTCTATTGAACTTCAAAGTTTTAACTATGATGAAAAAGTAGCTGAGAAACCAGTAGTTAATCTAAGCGAAAAAAAAGAATTCAGCTTTCTTTCCGTAGCAATTCTAGGATCCTATAAAACAAAGCCCTAGACCATTCCAATAGGAAGTAAAGATCTAGGGCCAAAACAACATGACGCAAGTATATACAATCTCAATATTTTTTAACTTTAAAGTTTCAAATTTATTATTATCGGTGCCATATTTGTTTTATCAATTCACTTCAAGATATATAAAATTCGATCTGAAATTGTTATTTCATCTTATTTCTTTTCTGGTGCTTGAAACCAGCTTTTTGAGGAGTAGAATGATCATCTTCCAAAGATTCAACACTCATGCTATTTTCCCTATTTATTCTTTTTCCTGATGGTGTATAAGGCTTAGATATTTGTTTAACTTCAAATTGTTTTGCTTCTGGCTTTTGCTGACTATCAGCGCTGGCAGACAGACTAAAACCTGATATAGCAATGAAGCCAATTAATCCACAAGATACTATTTCTTTGCAAAGTTCTTTCATAAGATTTCCTTAGTTAATAATTTAGGGTAAGAGATTACAAATCTCATTAAGAATTCTATGAAAGTTATTCAACTAACATTGATAGAAAGAGGTTTTTAAAGTGTTAGTTTATATAAGCGAATGTAAAAAGGGATTTAGTTGATAGCTTTTTTGATCTCTAAAAGAAGCCTTGTCATTTCATTCAACTCATTATCTTTAAGAAGTTTAATTATTGCACTGCCAATGACGACTCCATCAGCACCTTGTGCAATTGCTTGTTTTGCACTTTGAGCATCTCCAATTCCAAAGCCAATTACAACCGGAATACTTGGATTGTATTTTTTAATTTGTTCAATGGTTATACTTAAGTCGTTTTTGTTAGTTTCTCTCACCCCAGTTACTCCCGTAACTGAAACTAAATAAATAAACTCAGTGCTCATTTTTGCGATTTTTTTAATTCTTTCTTCAGTACTAGTTGGAGCAACCAAGAAAATTAGACTCAGTCCGTTCTTTGCACATTCTCTTTTCAATTCATCTGCTTCTTCTATCGGTAAATCCGGAACCAATATAGAATTGCCTCCAGCCTCTTTCCATAATCGACAGGATTTCTCAAGTCCATAAGATAGTAAAGGGTTGTAATAACTGAACAATATAAGTTTGGGCTTCAGCTCTTTTGTTTTAATTTCACTTATTTGATTGAATAAAAGCTCAATATTCATCCCATTTTGTAAAGCGATATGAGATGAAGATTGGATTACAGGACCATCAGCTAGCGCATCAGAATGAGCAAGCCCAATTTCAACATAATCAGCATCAACAGAACTGAGATTTTCGAGAATCTCTTTTGTAGAAGAAAGCTGAGGAAAGCCGGCTGTAAAAAAGGGAATTAAAAGTTTTTTGCTTATTTCCATAATAGTTTTGGTGTTATTCAATCTTCTTTGTTATGAAACAAAATAATTAATTGCATGATGACTATTTTATTATTTTCTAAAGAGCCAAAGTCATAAAATCTTAGAAAGGATTTAAGATAACGTGCTTTCGAGCTCTTGCACGCTATAGTGTTGAAAGTAGCAATTCAAGTTTTACAGATGGAAGAGAAACTTAAAGTAATTCAAAAAGTAAAGAAAAATATTTTAAGGAATCCCAAGCTCATTAATTACTATTCAACAATTAACCGTCTGATGGATAGTCTGATTGTGTTATTTGGTGTTGCTTTATTTACGTTCATAATCGTAAGAATTAATTTAAAGATTTCATCAGTTCAGCCAATTTCTTTTATAGCCTTTGGGCTTTTATCTCTTCTCATTTGGAAAATCTCTTTTATAAAAGAAAAGCTTTATTTTGTTGGATTATTAGCAGCATCAATTTTACTTTTCACTCCACTGAGTGATTTCTTACCATCATTAAAAGAGTCTCCGGAGAATTCGTTTGAGTTTACATGGAGATCTTTCTTTATTCCTTGCTTTTGGCTCTTAATAGTTATTGGCTATTCTCTTCGCTCTTTTTTTTCTGAAGCTAAACCTTTATTGAGTTTTATTGGTTTTTTTGTTTTAACTTTTTATTTTATTTCGTCAACTAGCTCAATTTTTCACAAGCTTAATTTGGATTGGGTTATACCAATCAAACCTGCCCTGATAATAAAAGCGGGGGACCCATTGGCAGATTTGCGTTTAAATCCTTCCATTCACCCGGATGCACTCAAGAAAGAAGAAAAAAGACTTGGTTTAGACAAACCTCTGTATAAACAATTTCTTTTATGGCTTGATGGAATTATTGTTAAAGGCGAGTTTGGTTTAACTCAACAAGGAGAACCAGTAATTGATGCAATAAAGTATCCTCTAAGGAACACGCTCCTATTAAATGTTTTAGTTTTATTTTTCACTTGGATTCTCTCTATTCCCCTGGGTGTTTTGGCGTCTGTAAATCACAATAAATGGTTAGACAAGCTCATATTGAATTATTCTTCTTTGAGTATCACCACCCCGGCTTTTCTTTTGACAATCTTTGTATTGGCTCTCTCAGTGAAATTAGGGGTAGGACAAATTGGTGGCATTACCAGCGTAAATTATTCCGAAATGAATTTTATTGGCAAAGTTACTGACATTGCTTCACATTTAATTTTACCGGTAACAATTATGACTTTTGTTAGCATGGGGGGCTTAGTGCGACAAATGAGAGGAAATTTACTTGATGTCTTGAATGAAGATTATATTAAAGCAGCAAGAGCCAGAGGCATTCCAGAAATTAAAATATTTTGGGATCACGCTCTCAAAAATGCAATTAATCCATTAGTCACTCTCTTAGGGTTTGAGTTCGCAGCACTGGTCTCAGGTGCAGCTCTGACTGAAATGATACTCGCTTATCCAGGTCTTGGAGCTTTAACACTCGAAGCAGCTAAAAAACTGGATATAAACTTAATTATGTTCAATCTACTACTTGGAACAATAATGCTTATGCTGGGTAATGTATTCGCGGATTGGTTGTTGAGGAGAGTTGATCCGAGAGTAATTACTCAAAATTGACCTCAAATATCTTGTCAAAGGACGTCTTTTGCACTTTTGCAAACTCTATCTTTTCAACCTCACTCAAGTTATTCTCTCTTGCTGCTTTATCAATATTTGCCCAAGAATAGACTTTACCTAAATAGCTTCTCAAATCCTCTCTATTCTTCATTTCATAATTAAACTTATCCAAACTTCTTGCAACCTCAGATTCAAGAGACAGTAGACAAAAATATGAGATTGCAGCGCTTATTAATCCAATGATTGATAGATTTAATATTTTTTTGTTGAGCTTTTTTAGTGCTGCAAGGAAACGCTTATCGGGAGTAGAAGAATATACGCTTAAGTCGGGTTTGTAATTGTCCTCAACTAGTTTTAGATGTTTACGCTTCTTAGATGAAGCAATTCCTTCATTTGAAATTGACGGGGAGTAATCATAGTACTTTAAATTTGATCTCATTAATTTTATTTCAGATGAACCTTAAATTTTACAGACAGCTCTCAGTTTTGCGCTACGCGACCTTGGATTTTCTTTTATTTCTTTCTGACTTGGAGTTATTGGTTTCATATTTAAAAATTTGAGCTGAGTTTTATGTTCTTTAAAAATGTTTTTTACAATTCTGTCTTCACCCGAATGAAAAGATATGACGAGCAGTTTTGAAGCAGGTTCCATCCATTTAACAATATCTCTTAAACCCTTCTCCAGTTCTTTGTATTCATCGTTAACAATTATCCTTAAAGCCATTAAGGGTAAAGTTGCTGGATGGATTCTACTTTTACTCTTTTGCACACTTTTACATAGAGCAACAAACTCTTCCATTTTCTTTACCGGTCTATTCTGGGTAATTAGCTTTGCTAATTTTCTAGAATGCTTGTAATCAGAGTAATCCCAAAACAAATCTGCAAGCTTTTTTTCAGCCCATTCGTTAATAATTTTGTCTGCTGAAGTAGAACACCATTCGTCTAATCTCATATCTAAATTTTTCTTTAGCCCCTCACCGTTAAAAGTTAATCCATACTCTGGATCGTCGAGCTGGAAGGAAGAGATTCCCAGATCTAATAAAATTCCACCGATTGGAAATTGTATTTTTGTTTTATCAATTAAATTGGGTATTTCGGAAAATCGTGCATGATGAGTTTTCACTGATTGACGAAACTCACTTAATCTGGAGCTCGCAATCTCAAGACTATTGAAATCTCGATCAAAGCCAATTAGCTGAATTGGATCGGGAGTGAAATTCAATATTGCTTTTGAATGACCAGCCAAACCTAAAGTACCATCAATGTAAGTATGATTTTTTTGAGGTTGGAGTATTTCTAGAACTTCCTTCAGTAGAACTGGTTGGTGGTGTATTTTTTTTTCTGGAAAAAGTTTTTCATTTTTATCTTGCTCATTATGTTCTAAAGGATGTGCCATAAAACCACTGTTACAAATTTTCAATTAATAAATATAGGTTAAATTAACATGAGAAAATTCCATAGTTACATTAAATCTAGTGGAAATACTTTAATGAGATGGATGTTTAATGGACTTGAAACAAAAGTACGAGGAACAATTAAAAGCCTTTGACGAATCGATCGATAGACAATTAGTGGAAGTATTTTCTGAAATTGAGCTAAAGAGCAAAGCTTTAGCAATTAGCTTAAAACGTTGCTTTAATGAAGCCAGAAGCTCTCAAAGATTTGAGTATGCTTATCAAATGGGAATGAAACAAGAATTTAAGGATTGTAATCAACAAGATTTATTGACAATTTTAATAAGCCCCTATGAAGATAAAGATTTTGAGATTTTCAGAGAATTCATTCGGTTATTGCGTGCCTGTAGTTTGCATATTGGAGGGAGAGTCTCTCAGCAGATTAGAGATTGCTACAACAAAACTTTTAAAGAAGATAGGGTACTTCTCGCTTATAAACTTGGGGTGGAAAGTAGTAAATAATTTACTACTCAATCGGATTGATTCAGTTGGTTGCTTGTTATAGAATGGAGCTTCTGGTACCCATCAAACGTTCTTTATGCTGGTTTTGATTGAAAGATTCTGAAAATTGTCAAACTTCCAACATCTAACTAACTTATTGAAGACAGGAAAGGATCTCAACGAAGAGTCTGTACCCGAATTTATTTCTCTATTAAGCGATCCTCAATTCACAGAAGATGAATTAGCTGCGATTACGATTGATTGGAAAAACAAAGGAGAAACTCCCAATGAACTGGCGCTAATCGCCAAATACATATTAAACAAAATTGACACCTTACAAGTTGGTTTTGATGTTGTTGATTGTTGTGGAACCGGTGGAGATAATTCTGGAACCTATAATATTTCTACTACTTGCGCTTTCTTAGCAGCCGCTTGTGGCTTGAGGGTTGCCAAACACGGTGGAAGGAAAACCACAAGTTCTTCCGGAAGCATTGATTTTTTAGAGATTTTGGAAGTTAAAACTTTCTCTCAAGCAAAAGACATAAAACAAGAATTAGAAAACAAAGGCTTAGTTTTCATTGCTTCACCGGCAACTCAAAATATACTTGGTCGCTGGAAAGGGGTTTGTAAAAAGCTCAAATTCTTTGGACAAACAGGTTTGATTGGTACCTTAACAAATCCCGTAAACTTATCTCACCAAGTACTCGGTGTTCCCAAGCCAGAATGGGGACCCTTAATGCTTGAAGCATTAAAAATCCTCGGAAGAAAAAGAGCTTTGGTTGTTCATGGACACCCAACAATGGATGAAGCTAGCTTATGTGGGAAAACACAAATTTGGCAATTAGAAGAAGAACGAACTAAGTATTTTGAGCTTGAACCGAAGGAACTTGGATTCAACATTCAAAACAATTATTCTCTCGAAGAATTAAAAGGCGGTAATCCAGAACAAAATGCAAAAATTTTTCATCAAATAATCAATGGACAAGCTTCAAAGGCAATTCTAGATACAGTCTTACTCAATACAGCTTTGGTTTTGTGGTTATGCGGAACAGTTAGTTCTCTTGATAATGGGATTCAAGAGACTAATAGAATAATCGGGTCTGGAGAAGTAAGAAGATTTTTAGAGAGTTTTATGACTTGATTGAGTTCTCTTGTTTAGTAGTCTGCTCATTTTGTTTCGTAATTTTAAGAAAGCTACTTAAGGAGCTCTTTTTTAGGTTGGACAAATTTATAGCTTTAATAAGATAAGCTTGCATATCAACAAGGCCTTTTAGCATTGTAGGAACCTGAAATGCAATTGGTATTTGTTTCTCTGAAGAATTTTCATAAGAATTATGAGCATTTTCATTAAACGCGTAAGCTAGAATTTTTTCCAATTTATTATTATGTAGATCTACCGTTTGATGAAAGATCCTGCTAGGTAAATAATTTACAAATATCAAGTTTGTATTCTGAGGAACCTTTTCAATTAATTCTTCGATTGATAATAAATAGCCTTCCCCTGCCATCACAATATCTAGATAGTGATTGTAGAACTCATCTACTGTTTTTTTTAAAATTTCTGGAGACGAGGATAATGCGTATAAATTATTCTCAGATATAAAATTATTATATTGACCTCTAATAGTTTTATAGTTTTGTACAAAGAACAATAAATCATTGTTTATTTCCATAAATTTTTTTATCCACTCAACATGATTACTCGGACTTTTAAATTTTTTCGAAGAATTGAAAGTTCTTTTTTGAGGTAATTCGTTTCTCTTGAGTTGGGTTAAATAAGGTTGATATACAGAAAAAAAGATTCTCATAAAAAGTTAAATTAGATTTAATTTGTACATGTTAGTCAAAAATTCCAAAAACTGTTTTAGATAGAAATAAATACTTTGAGATAATTAACAAACCTTTTGATAAAAATACTTTCTTAAACTTCATTAACAAATTTATTTAAGCTTTTTAAATTAAATGGAAATTAGATTTGAGTATTCTGGAGAAGAGCCAATTCGTTTGGATGTTTTCCTATCTGAACAATTAAAAGAAAGCCGCTCATTAATACAAAAAAGTATAAAGAAGGGACTGATTTTTGTTAATTCAAAAACAGCAAAAAAAGCTGGGGAAATAATTGAAAATGGAAGCTTAATTGAAGGAATCGTTGAACTTTCACCCAAGAGCGGAGAAGAAATAAAACCCGAAAATATTCCAATTGAAGTTGTTTTTGAAGATGAGCATTTAATAGTTATTAATAAACCGGCTGGTTTAATCGTTCACCCAACAACTTTTTTAAGAGAGGGGACTTTAGTAAACGCCTTGCTTTACAGATATCAAAAACTTTCGGATGTAAACAACGAAGATGGTTTCAGACCTGGAATAGTACATCGCTTGGATAAAGATACAAGTGGTTTAATGATCATCGCGAAATCAAATTATGCACACAAAGAATTATCTAAGCAGTTAGCCCAAAGAACATTAAAAAGAATTTATTGGGCAATTGCAATTGGCAATTTTGAGGAAGATGAAGGATTTATAGAAGCTCCCATTGGAAGACATCCTAAAGATCGAAAGCGAATGGCCGTTGTACAAGATCCTTCAAAGACTTCAAGATATGCAAGAACTCATTGGAAAGTTTTAGAGAGATATAAAAACACAACCTTATTAGAAGTCAGCCTTGACACGGGAAGAACCCATCAAATAAGAGTTCACTTTGAATACATAAACCATCCTCTTCTTGGAGATCCAGTTTATGGCGGAAGAAGAACCAAAACCAGTTTAATATCGCACCAAGCTCTCCATGCAAAAAAAATAAGCTTTATTCATCCAGTTTCTGGAGAGCAAAACAATTATGAAATTCCATTGAGTAAAGATATCGAATTGATAAGAAGAAATATTTGATCTCTTTTTGTAAAACTTACTATTATGGAAGTAGTTACTCATTCTTAATGGTGAAGAAAAATGATTTCTTCTATTAAAGCAGTTTCAAGCAACAATTCAAATATTAATACTAAAAGACACCCACAAGTGATGATGTCTTACAAAATTCAAAGAGAAAGCAGTACTATTTCCAACGAAAGAATCAGATCAATTATTAATAGTTTAAGTTATAAGCAATTTGGTCAATGGCTTTTACTAAATACACATTTAAGAACTAGGGAACCAGTAACAGAGAAAGTACTTAAAGATCATGTTCATTCTGCATACACTGGATTAAGAAATCAAATAGAACAATTTAGATCTATCTAATTAAATATGGCAGTTTTTTAGCCATAAATTCAAAATTATTTGATGATATTGTATCTGAAATATTCTGCAATGTTCCTCTAATACCAAAATCTATATAAAGAGGAAGCATATCTTGAAACTTAGGAAGCATATCTTTTATTAAGTCTTTGCGCTCCTTTGGTAATCCATAAAGTTTCATGTGTGAATCAACTATAAAATTTTGTCCTTTATAGGCAAAAGCAATTGCTCCTCCAACAAGTCCAACTAAAACACCAGCAATTGCAAATATAATCCTATTAGAGATAGGCAACTGATTATGATTTTTATGTGCTTTAGACGTATTTGTTTGAGAAGTCGGTTGAGTTGAACTACTACTAGTACTCAAATCAAGATTATTTTGCAAAACAATTGTGCCTGCAGGGAGAGGCTTAACACCATAAGAAGGAGGTGGCGGTGAGTTTAAAATTATTGGGATTTTCATATAAATAAACTAAATTAATCTATTTTAAATTATTTTCTACTGAATTGTAACAGCACATATTATATACACATTACACATTTGATTATTTTAAGTTGGATTATATTTTGGGTCTTTATTTTCAATCAAAGACAACCTGTCGTACAAAAGTTTTGCAATATTTGTTCTATTGAGTTTTAAAAGACGTGGGAGAGTGGACGAAACATGTCGAGATGCAAGCTCTGCTCTTTCAGCTCTTTTTCTCAATCTAAGAATGAGCAAGTCAACTGTCTGACCTCGAAACTCCTGCAACATAGCCTGTAATCCCCAGTTAAAGTATGCAGCAAAGAACCTCATATCAAAAATTGAATTAAGATGTTTTTTATAATTATTAACAATCCCATCATGGGCTCCATTCTGGAGCCAAAAAGGTTCTAGAACAATACCAATTAAATTTCTCCCTTTACTTGCAATAACAAAGGATAAAACTACAAGAAAACCAAACAGAACTGACAAAGGCATAATTAATGCTTTGATTAACTTTATTGCTTCTTTTTTGAGTGAATCTTTATCTGTCTTTTCTGATTCTGAAATGTCGTAACTGGAACTTTGAGTTACTTGCTTAATATTAAGATAGGATTGATCTTGAGTAGAAGATGTAGTTGTGTTTGAGGTATCTGATGCAGTTGTACTTGACTGTAGACTTCTAGGGGCAATAGTGCCGCTTGAAATCCGATTCTTTGCTGTTAATGGGAGAATCTGCATCCCTCACCATAACCTTACCTTAACTTGCCTTAATAAATTATAAATTGTGTGTGACGATATAAAGGAAATATGAATTTCTTATAAACTATTTATAGTATTTATCTATTAGCTCAAAATCTAATTTAAATTTCTTTTCTAATATTTGAATGCCCTATCTATTCAAACAAAGTGATGATAACCAATCAACAAAGAGTTTCAATAATCAATGAATCGCTCCCATTCATTAGAGAATTTAGTGGCAAAACCTTCGTAATTAAATATGGAGGCGCCAGCATGACGAATCAAAAATTAAAGAAAAAAGTCGCTGAAGATATTGCAATTCTCAATTACATTGGTGTTCATCCGATTGTTATCCACGGCGGTGGACCTGAAATAAACCAGATGTTGAATAAGTTCAATATTAAAAGTGAATTTAAACAAGGTTTAAGAGTCACCGATAAATCAACCATGGAAGTTGTTGAAATGGTGCTTACCGGAAAAGTACAAAAAGAAATAGTGGGCTTACTGAATCAATCAGGAGCAAAAGCAATTGGTTTGTCGGGAAAAGATGGAAATTTAATGAAAGCTAAAAGATATAAATCTGGTGACTTTGATTGGGGTTATACGGGAGAAATAGAGTCGATATCGGTAGAAGTTCTTCAAACATTAATTTCACAATCATTCTTACCCGTTATCAGTTCAGTTGCCTCAAACTCCAAGGGGGAAACTTTCAATATAAACGCAGATAGTGTTGCATCCTCAATTGCTGAGAATCTTAAAACTGAAAAATTAATTTTGCTAACCGATATTCCCGGAATATTAAGAGATAAGAATAATCCAGATAGCTTGATTTCTAAATTAAATTTAAAAGAAGCCAAGGAGCTAATTGAACAAAAAGTAATTGAAGGAGGAATGATTCCAAAGGTTCAATCTTCGATTAAAGCAATTGAAAGTGGTGTTGGATCCGTGCACATATTAGATGGTACTAAAGAACATGTTCTTCTCTTGGAAACTTTAACGGAAGCTGGTGTTGGCACAATGATCACCGAAAGTTAAAAGTAATCTTTGAATTGTTTTTTAGTCCAGGTTTACTTTTTTACTTCTACCCATAAGTTTATAGACTAAAATTAACTAGATCTAAATTCGAGTTAAACTCTCAGCAATGGCCTCCAGTTTTACAAATTCTTTTATGGAAAAAGGCGATGATTCACATATCACTAATAGTCTGTTTGCTTCTGTCCAAAACGATTTAGCCAAAGTAGATCAGATTCTCCAAAACGACATTCCTAACCAAAGCGGTGCTTTAAAACAAATCACTCAATATATTCTAAACGGTGGGGGTAAAAGAATAAGACCTGCGATAAGTATTTTATGTGCCTATTTAACTAATAATCTCAAAACAGAAATAGATGAAAAACAATACACTCTGGCTATACTTACGGAACTAATTCACACCGCAAGCTTAGTTCACGATGATTTACTGGATGAAGCAGATTCTCGTAGAGGACAAGAATCGGTTCACCTAAAATGGAACTCAAAAGTTTCGGTTATTGTTGGGGATTTTTTATTTGCACAAGCCTCTGTGAAGCTAGGTGAGCTGGAAAATACCGAAATAGTTAAAACCTATGCAAATGTTTTAGCGAATTTGTGTACAGGAGAAATATCTCAAGCACAAAACAAGTTCAATTTAGAGGCTTTAAGTTGGGAAAATTATTTCACAAAGTCTTTCTCTAAAACGGCCAGTTTATTTGCCGCGGCCGCGAAATGCTCTGCAATATTGAATGATCAAGATGCCGAAACAATAAACAAATTACATGATTTTGGAAAAAACCTGGGCTTAGCTTTTCAGATAATTGATGACCTTTTGGACTACACCGCTGATGAAAAGAACCTAGGGAAACCTTTAATGGGAGATCTATCTCAAGGGATTTTTACAGCTCCTTTTCTCTACGCTTTTGAAGATGATGTAAATAGAAATACCCTGCGAACCATTATCAGTAGAAGATTTTCCGACACTAATGACTTGAATAAAGTAAAAGATATAATAATGTTGGCTAATGGGTTTGAGAAAACACAAAAACTCGCCGAATCATTTATTGAAAGAGCTCAAAAGAACATAGAAGAAACACCACAATCCAAATTCAAGGAGGATCTCTTGAAGTTATCTGCTTACATTCTAACCAGAGACTTGTAGCTACTTAAAGATCCTTGAATTTGAAAATTTTTGAAACGAAAGAATAGTTTGACTTGATGAACTATTGAACTTAGAAATTATTTAACTCGTTAGGAAATTTGCTAATATATATAGCCTTTCACTTAATCATCATCAATAAAACTAAGTATGAATTCTGTTTTAGAAGAAAATCCCCTAGAGTTGTCCGAAGACAAGGCGAGAAATTTCCTTGAGTCGGGGGTTCATTTCGGACAACCAACCAGTAAAAGAAGTCCAAAGATGGATGAATTTGTATACGGTGTTAATAAAGCTGGTATGCAAATAATTGACTTGAATATTACATGGAAAAAGATTCAAGAAGCTGGAAAAGTTATACAAAAACTCACTAGCGAAGATAAGAATATTGTTTTTGTAGGAACTAATGAAAGAGCGGTATCATCCGTTTTAGAAGAATATTCAGAGAAGTTTGAGCTTCATCATATTGTGAATAGATGGCTGGGCGGTACTCTTACAAACCCAGTAACCAGGAATAGAATCAACTATTTAAGAGAGCTTGAAGGAATGGAACAAAGTGGCTTTCTTGATTCCATTTCAGCTAAAGAAAAGAGTTTTTTGAGCAAAAAGTTAAAGAAATTAAGGAAAAACCTTGGTGGCTTAAAGAAAATCAAAGGTGCTATGCACGCCATGGTTATTGTTGATCCAGTTCATGAAATCAATGCCACTTTGGAGGCATTAAAGAAAAATAGAAATTTAACGATTATTGCTATAGCAGATACAAATTGCCATTTCAGTCCAGAGCTATTTGACGTTTTAATTCCTTGCAATACCAACTCATTAAGATCCTTAAGTTTAGTTATGGATGAGTTAATGGAATTCATCAAGAATGGAAGACAGCAAAAAGCACAGAAACAAAGCAGCTTTGTTTCCATTGGGCCAAAAAGAGGAGGACCTCAAAGAGGTAATTTACCAAGGAAACCTGCACCAATTCAAGCTAAAAACCAAGGCGACTCTCCTAGCAAACCAGCAACAAACAAAGTGGCAAAAGAAGCTCAAAAAAAAGATGAAGTAAAAACAAAAAAGGAAGGTGAATAAATGGCCATTACAACTGCAAGTATTTCTGATTTAAGAGAAATAACAGGAGCTGGTTTAATTGATTGCAAAAAAGCTCTTCAAGAGACCGAAGGAGATGTGCAAAAAGCGGTTGAACTTTTAAGACAAAAGGGAATCGCTTCCGCTTCAAAAAAAGCTGGCAAAATTGCGGCTGAAGGATCTGTTAAAGCTAAAGTGAGTAATAATGGCGCTAAAGGTGTCTTGGTTGAGGTTAATTGTCAGACTGACTTTGTTGCAAAAAATGAAAAATTCCAACAATTATTAGATGAAATTATTGACTTAGCTTTGAATACTGAAATTGATGACATTACAAAGTTAAAAGAACAGAAAATCTCTTCTGGAGAAACCATTCAAGATTTAATTGCAATAAGAACATCCGAAATAGGTGAAAAAATTGATCTTAGAAGAGTAAAATTAATTAAAGCAGCAGAGGGAGAATTCATCTCAGAATATACACACCCGGTTGGATCTAAGATATCCGTTTTAGTGAAAATTAAAGGTGAAAATGAACAAGTTGCAAAGGATATTGCAATGCACGTTGCCGCAACTATTCCAGCACCAGAATACCTCGACAGAAATGAGATTCCAGAGGAAGTTATAGAGAACGAAAGAAGGATTGAGTTAGGTAAAGAAGATTTGGCTAATAAACCCAAAGAGATTGCGGAGAAAATTGTTAACGGCAGAGTTGAAAAAGCTTTAATGGAGAAAGTATTAACAGAGCAATCATATATTAAAAATCCGAGCCAAAAGATTAAAGAATATACAAAAACAGAAAATATTGAAATAATTGAGTTTTGTAGATTCAACCTCGGTGAAGGGATTGAGAAAAAAGAAGAAAACTTTGCAGAAGAAGTAGCCGCAGCTCAAGGTAAAAAATAAATTTTATGTCAGGAAATTCAGAAGGTTCGAGGCACATTCAAGATCACCTTTGGGAGACGGGTTTAGTTGTTAACTGGGATACAATCTATTGCTCTTGGGGGGTAATGATCTTTCTTTTATTAGGAACCTGGTTAATTACAAGGTCTTTAAAAAAGCAGTCAATAGGAAAACCTCAATTCATTCTTGAAGCAATTTATGACATTTGGAATAACCAAGTAACAACGCAAATTCCGTGGAAAGCTCAAAAGTTTTTGCCTCTCGTTGGTGGAATTTTCATGTTCTGTTTATTTGGATATTGGCATGGACTATTGCCCTGGAAAATAGGTGCACTTCATCCGTTATGGCCTTATCTAGACAATGGACATCATTTTGAAGGTGCCGCCCCAACTTCTGATATTAATGTAACTGCAGGTTTAGCTTTTGTTTCAGTTATAGCTTATTTATCGGCTGGCTCAATGAGTTCCAAATTATCTTATTGGGCTCCCTACTTTGGATTCAATTATCATCATGGTAAATGGTCTTTCAATCCTTTGGGAATTATTACCGGAATAATTGAGTGGTTGGATTTGATTCTGAGACCATTAACTTTGTCCTTGCGTCTTTTTGCAAATACTTTTGCGGGAGAGGCTCTTTTGGTCGAATTAGTTAAAATGATATATCTTTTAATACCAATTCCGATTCTTATTTTTGAATTTGGTATTGGTATAATTCAAGCGTTTATATTTGCAATTCTTACAACCGTTTATATTGGGATTGCAACTTCTCACGGAGCAGAAGAAGAACATCATGAACTTGAAGCTTCAACAACAAATTGAATCAGATAAATTAAACAATCATCAGTATTCACAGGGATATCTTACTGAAATCTTTTCGGGTATCCAAGGTGAAGGTCATTGGATAGGACAAAGACAGATATTTATCAGATTGACTGGTTGTGACTTAAGATGTCAATGGTGTGATTCACCAGATAGTTTATCAATAAGAATTAATGATAAAGCCAGGCTTGAACAAACACCAGGCCAAAGAGATTTTGAATTTTGTGACTCTCCCTTGAGTTTAGAAAAAGTTACTTCAACCTTACTCAATTTAGAAAAACTTTTAACTCATCATAGTGTGGCAATAACTGGTGGAGAACCTCTCCTTCAAGTCACTTTTTTGAAGAAGCTGATTCAAACCTTAAAAAACAAATTTGGATTCAAACCCGAATTTTTTCTTGAAACCGGGGGACATCGATATCGAGAAATGGCTCAGATAATTGATGAGATAAGTTTTATATCTTTTGATTTAAAGTTACCGAGCTCAACAATGGAAAGAAGTTTATGGGAAGAACACAAAAACTTCATTCAAGTTGTAGCAAAGAAAAAGGGGTATGCAAAGGCTACCTTAACCGGAGAAACTTCAAATGAAGATATTGAAACTGCTTGTCGATTGCTCAAAGAAAATTTAGACTGCTTTGACTTAGTTATCCAACCAGTTGCTCTCATTCCAGACAAAGCTCAATTTAGTATTCCCACCCCTCAACAAATGCTCAATTGGCAGTCAATTGCAATCAATATTCTCGGAAGAAATAGAGTTCAAGTTATACCTCAAGCTCATAAATATATGGGCCAACTATAAATTTATAGCCAGTTTCTTTTTTCTATAAACTGCTTGCTCTGATTAATTTCATTAATTAAATTTTCAGAATGAATGAATACTTCAGCAATTAATTCATGAATATCTTCAGGTAAATATTCGTGAGCAATTCTATTTCTTAAATCTCTTATCAAGATTAGTCTTTCGGCTGAAAGGATCAATCCAATCTTTTCCGCAAAATTAGCCCTATCAATGAATGTATCAATGTTTTCATGCAATAAAAGCATTATGGTTTTCAGTAGCTTTTTTAAATACAAATCAGAGATTCTTGCAAATTTAGAGGTTAAAGAATCAAAAGACTCTGATTCTTCAAAATTAAAGTTCTTCTTTATTCCAATTGACTTACATTTATTTAAAGACAACTTCATAGATTCAATTGATTGCTCCAAAAGGTTTAAATTCTCTTTGAGTTGTTCTATTAATTTAGAGTTTTCTTCATTCATAGTTCAATGGCATTGTTAAGAGCAAGGTCTTTAAATGGATGTTGATCATCAAAAGTGAAGTTGACTAGATCTATTTTCTGTTCACCAAATTTCTTAAAAAATCCTGTCCGGATTTTGCTTATCTCATTGAACTTTAACTTATTCACCGACAAAATTAAAATATCAATGTCACCGCCCTTAGCTTGATCATCCACCCTTGATCCAAATAAATATACTTTACTCTCAGGATGGATTTCTAATATTTTATTCTTAAGGTAATCTGCAATTTCCTTCGTTATTCTCATAGAAATTTATTCACTGTGGAGTTAAAGAACCATCAATGATATTCAGGACTCTATCAGCATAGATTGAAGCTTGATTACTATGTGTAGCCATAACAATAGTTACGTTTTCTTCTTTTTTCAACCTAACTAAAAGCCCCATAATATCTTTAGTGGTCTTGGAATCTAAGTTACCAGTGGGTTCATCAGCTAATATTAATTTAGGACTGTGAACTATTGCTCTTGCAATGGCAACTCTTTGAAGTTGGCCTCCAGATAAAGTATTCAGTGGCCGATCTTTAAGCTCTAAAATTCCAACCTGTGCGAGTTTTTCCCTAACCGCCTCTTTATATGATTGTATTCCGTTGAGATGAAGAGGTACTGCAACATTATCCGTTACATTGAGATTTGTTAGTAAGTTAAAAAACTGGAATATAAAACCAAGCTTTTCTCTTCGAAAGAGGGTTCTTTGTTCTTCATTAAAAGTGGATACCGATTGACCTTCGAAGGTATATTCTCCGGTAGATGGATTATCAATTAAGCCTAAAATGTTAAGCAAAGATGTTTTACCTGCTCCCGATTCACCCATTAAAGAGATTAATTCACCTCTTTGAATAGACATACTCACATTGCTTAAAGCTTTACCGAGTTCTGAATAACTTTTATTTATATTTTTCAGTTGAATAAAACTCATTATTTGAACGGATGAAATACTGATTAGTTTAAAACTTTAAAACAATAGGAGTGAATGATAATATTTTTGCACTACATAGATATTAATTGATTGGGAATTTACTGTGTCATTAAAGCCGGAAGAAATTAGCCTCATTATCAAAGAGCAAATCGAAAATTATGGTCAAGAAATTGTAAAAAAGAATGTCGGTTCAGTAATTTCAGTCGGTGACGGTATTGCCAACATTTATGGTTTATCTGAGGCTATGGCAAATGAGCTCATCCAATTTGAAGATCCTGAAAATACTGTTGGTATGGTTCTCAATCTCGATGAGGATTCAGTTGGAGCAGTTCTATTTGGAGAAGGACGTGAAATAAAAGAGGGAACCCAAGTTGTTACCACTGGAAAGATCGCCTCGGTACCAGTGGGGGATGAGTTAATTGGAAGAGTTATTGATCCCTTAGGAAGACCTTTGGATAACAAAGGACCATTGAACAACTCAAAATCTAGACCAATTGAGAAAAAGGCCGCTGGAATTATTGATAGAAAATCGGTGCATGAACCGTTACAAACTGGAATTATGTCGATTGATGCAATGATTCCAATTGGAAGAGGTCAGCGTGAATTGATAATTGGAGATCGCCAAACTGGAAAAACAACAATTGCAATTGACACAATTTTGAATCAAAAGAATGTCAAAGATCGTCCAATCTGCATCTACGTCTCCATTGGTCAAAGACAAGGCGCCGTCGCTCAAACAATAAAATTGCTTGAAGAACAAGGGGCAATGGATTATACAATTGTTGTCAACGCGGCTTCAACAGATCCACCGGCGCTTCAATATATTGCCCCCTTCAGCGGAGTTGCAATCGGAGAAGAGTTCATGTACGAAGGTAAGCATGTGCTGATTGTTTATGATGATTTATCAAAACACGCTTGGGCTTATCGTTCGATGAGTTTGCTTCTTAGAAGGCCTCCAGGACGTGAAGCTTATCCAGGAGATGTTTTTTACTTACACTCAAGACTTTTAGAAAGAGCTGCAAAACTTTCAGATGAGTTAGGAGGAGGTTCAATAACCGCACTTCCAATAGTTGAGACACAAGCTGGGGACGTTTCAGCCTATATTCCAACCAATGTTATTTCTATTACAGACGGGCAAATTTTCTTAGAATCCGATTTATTCAATTCTGGTATTCGTCCGGCAATCAATGTTGGTATTTCAGTATCACGTGTTGGAGGTGCAGCTCAAACTCCAGCGGTTAAGAAAATTGCCGGTCCGTTAAGACTGGATTTGGCTCAATACCGAGAACTCAAAGGCTTCGCTCAATTCGCATCTGACCTGGATAAATCAGCACAATTGCAACTTTTGAGAGGTGAAAGGTTAACTTGGATTTTAACGCAACCAGAAAATTCCCCACTCGAAGTAGCGTTGTTAGTTTCCCTAATTTTTGCAGGAATTCAAGGTCTTTTAGATAATGCAGATAAAGACAAAACAGAAAAAGTTAAGAAAAGATGGATTGCTGAATTCAAAAGCTCAATGCCTGAACTTTACAAGTCATTAAATGAAGGAACAAAAATGACAGAAGAAGATCAAGCAAATCTAAAAGTTGAACTGCAGAAAGTTATTGAGTCCATTTGTTAGTTAGACTTAGGTGGAATACCTTCTAATTTTGCTCTTATAGCATCTTGGTGTTCTTGAAGCCTAGACCTATATTCTTCAGCTTTTTCCTTGACTTCCTTTTCAGATGAAGATGAAGTCACTACTTCTTTGTCTTTATTCTTTGCTTCAAAATAATTTTCTTTATCTTTTGATTGAGATTCACTATTAAAAACTATTGGGGTTCTTCTTATTGAAGATATGCCATTGATCATAATGAAAATCGATTGCGTATTACGCATATGCTGCATTAATAATAGCTATGCCATTAACAAGACTATATATTTTTTATAAAATCTTCATTTTTAATCTCTTAAGTAATCAAGGTTATAGTTAAAAGTTTGAGATAAGTAATTCAGTTCAAATTTAAAGAACTAAGTATTAGCCGAAATCACCAGATTCTGGGACAATTCAATATATATTTTGTTTAAATTAACTAAAAACTATTCAATTAGTAATTTAGAGCTTGGAACTAATAATTGTCGAAGTTTAAATCAAAAGAGCTTGTAAAAACACCAAAGTGGGTTAGAACCTCCGCTACCAACTTATTAATTTTATTCATTGTAAGCGTTTTAGCTCTCTTACTCATTCCTTGGCAACAAACAGTAGTCGGTTCGGGCGCGGTTACTTCTTTGAATCCAGAGAATCGTCCACAATTCATCGAGGCTCCAATTCACGGAAGGATTGAAAAATGGTACGTAAAAGAAGGCCAGAAAGTAAAAAAAGGACAAACTCTAATTAAGTTAAAAGATTTAGATAAAAATTTCTTAGCGGATGATTTAGTCAAACTCAACAAAGAAAAGGCAAAACAAGTTGAACTTTCCAGAGAACTATATCTAACCAAAGCTAATTCTCTTGAAAGAACAATTAGCACCTTAAGAGCGAACATGAAAAATGAGCTTGAAATAGCGAAGCAAGAACTAGAGGCTGCAAAAGCTGATTTAGAAACAGCCGTCCTAAATTACAATCGTATTATTGAATTAAATGAAATTGGTTTAAGTTCTCAAAGAGAAAAAGAGCTCGCAATAAGAAAAAGAAACAGCACACAGGCTAAAGTACTAGGAGCAGAAGCAAAGCTCTCACAACTGAGAGGCAAAATGCAGGCGGAAATGTTAAAGCTTCAATCAGAGTTAGATTCTGCCAATGCAGAGGCTGCAAAATTATCTGGAGTACTAGCAGAATCTAATTTGAAATTGAGAACTGCTACCGAAAGAAGAGAAATTGGTGTCGTTAAAGCTCCCTGTAATGGTTTTGTTGTAAGAGTTTTAAAAAGAGGCATTGGTGAAACTTTTAAGCAAAACGAAAAAATTATGGTCATAGCACCAGAAACAAAAGATAGAGCCGTTGAATTATTCTTAAATGATTTAGATTCACCGCTTGTAACGGTTGGTGAAAGGGTTAGGCTCCAGTTTTCCGGTTGGCCCGCGTTACAGTTTGCCGGTTTCTCAGACACTTTGAGTTTTGGAACTTTTGCCGGGAGAGTCGCGGTTGTTGACAATGTTGACTCTGGAAAAGGTTATTTTAGGGTTTTGGTAGTACCAGATAATGAAGAAGGTCCATGGCCACCTTCTTCTATGTTGCGATTGGGAACTAGAGCCTCAGGCTGGATTATTTTGAGAACAGTTAGTTTAGGCTATGAAATGTGGAGACGTTTTAGTGGTATTCCAATTGCTCTTGTAGATGTCAATGATAAAGAAGGAGAGTTTTATGGATCAGATCCTCTCTTGATTGATCCAGGCCAACCTCACACTGCCAATAAAAAGTTGGAAAAAATTTATGATAAAAAACCCAAGTAATCATCAATTCTCATGAGTATGAATTAAGGCCATTTTTTCAGTTTAGTTTTATAATCAGCCTTTATATAAAAGTCGGTAAAAAGACTGGAAAATCAATTTAACTTTAAAGATTCAACTCAATGTATCTCTGTTGATATTATGTTTAAGCTTTGTTTTAGAGATTCCTCAAAAATAACAGACTATCTCGAAAGTAAAGCAATTTGAACAATGGAAAGATTCAAAGGACTGCAAGAAATTTTTTTGATAAACAAAAACAAATGTTTAAAGAAGCTGCTGATAATTTCTATTTTGCTTACTTTCAACTTGTTATACTCAGTTTGTTCTAGCTCTCAAGACCTTTCTAATGAAGAATCACCTCTTTTAATGTTAGAGGATGTTTTTCAACTCATAGAACAAAATCATCCCAAATTGCAAGAAGAAAAACTAGAAATACCTCTTGCAAACGCTGAAAGAACCAGAGCAAAATCAGCTTTTATTCCTACCATTAGGAACCGGTTCTTTATTGGTGATTATGATGATGAAGACGGCTCAGATGAAGAATCCATTGCTAATTCTTCAGAAATAAATTGGCAAAGTCCCTTTGCTTTAGAATTTTTTGGTGGTTTTAGAACCACAACCGATGACATATTAGCTTCTGAGAAACTAGCTTATCCGGCAGATAGCAAAGGGTTTTTGGATACCGTTAGAAAACAAGAGCTTAAATCTCCAGCTTCAACCGAAGGTATCTTTGGGCTGAGAGTTCCCTTGCTTGAAGGTTTACTTATTGATAAATCGAGGACAGAGTGGAAGATATCAGCATTAAAACAAAAAACGGCTAATTACAAAATTTCTATAGAGAGAGGAAACTTACTAAAAAAAGCCGGTGAATTATATTGGAAATGGGTTAAAGAAGGTATAAATTACAGAACCGCCGAAAACTTACTCTCTCTTGCAAAAGAAAGAAGAGATTTTGTACAGAAATCAGTTAATGCAGGTTTATCTCCAGAAATTGCCTTGACGGAAGTACAAAGCCAAATACTCAACAGAGAAGCTTCAACGAAATTGGCAGAACAAAAATTTCAACAAGCTTCGATCAAATTGAAAAACTTTTTATGGCAAGAAAATGGAGATATTATTGAGTTGAAAAAGACAAATGCTCCCAACTCAATTAAAAACCCGAAGAAGATTCCTTTGAAATTAGAAGAAGAGCATAAGTTATTAGCTCTTCAGCAAAGACCAGAACTGGAGAATTTCAATCTAGAACTTCAACAATTGCAAGCAAAATTAAAGTTAGCAAAAAATGAATTGCTACCAAAATTAGATTTTGAACTTACCGCCGGACAAAACATTTCAAGGGTTGATGGTGGCGCAAGTATTCGTGGATCAGTTTTTACAGAGCTACCAATTGTTCCACTAAAAGAGCTCTCTAAAGTTCAAAAGATAGAAACCAAAATTCAACAGATTGAATTAAAACGAAAGAATCAGAAAGTAATGATCGAAAACGAAATTCAAGAAGCTTTGGTTGGCATTCGTAATTCCTCAAAAAGAGTTAAGCTCAATGAAGAAAATTTGCTTATGCTTCAGAGACTTGCAGATGGAGAAAGGAAAAGATACATTTTAGGAAACAGTACCCTCTTTTTAGTTAACCAAAGAGAAATTGCTTATAACAGAGGACAAATTCAATTAGTGAATGCGCTTGCAGATTATCAGATCTTTTTAAATGATTATCAATACTCAATCGGAGCATTGAGTTTCTCCAAAAATCGGACAAATTGGTATGTTTTATTGGAAGAGGAAGAATAAATGGCCAAATACAATTTAGATTCTAAAAAATTATTCATTGAACTAGTTAGCTTGCAGCAACCAGAAATGGTTGCCATTGGAGGATATGCTGCTTTTGCTGGACTTTTATATCTTCTTACTCCGCTAGCGGTTGAAGAAATAGTAAACGTTATTGCTTTTGGGGTTTTCAGTCAGCCATTAATCTCCTTAACCATTGTTTTAATGGTTGGCTATTTAATCGCCGGTAGTATGAGGATCGCACAAGAATATGCGGCCGAGCTTGTTCAACAGAGACTGTTCACTCATTTTGCTTTTGTGTTTGCAAATAAACTACAAAAAATACCCAAAGAAAAATTCAGTCTCAGATATCTAAGTTTTTTTTTGAGATTCCAAGCCTACAAAAGAGTTATTCTAAGTTAATCCTAAGTGGACTAAACTCAGGGTTGCAGATTGTTGTTGGTTGCATTGTTCTAAGCTTCTATCATTTTTATTTTTTCATTCTAGTTGCTTCATTTGCTCTTTTTGGAGTTATTTTCATTCGTTGGACCGGTATTGGTGGTTTGACTACCAGTATTAAAGAGTCAGACCGCAAGTACGATACCGCAGATTTATTCCGTGAAATGAGAGATGAAATGAATCCTCAGAATATCGATTCTACAGACTCGTTAAACGTAAAATACATAAACTCAAGAAAGAGACACTTCTTTGTAAAAGTGAGACAGTCAATAGTGATACTGGTTATGATTGCTTTGGCCAACTCGGTTTTGCTTGGAGTTGGAGGATGGTTGGTTGTTAATGGAGAAATTACAGTCGGTCGCTTAATTGCCGCAGAAATTATTTTAGCTTTGGTACTAAGTGCTTTAGATAAGTTATCCGGTTTGATTAGTGATTTCTATGACTTGATGACAGCTTTAGTAAAATTAGATTATGTTAGGAATTTGAATATCGGTGAAAACAAAGATGAATTAACTATTATTACAAGATCATATTGATGTTTATACTTGAACAAATCAAGTTGCATTACCTAAAGGTGTAGGTTGTGGGATCGAGTCAATACCGGATGGGTGGATTTTGATATAATTTCTTTTTATAAACGATTAAATAATATTTAGTTTTACAAATAAACCTTATTCAATAATATTTTAGATTGACCCAAATACTACCAATTGTCACTCGGCCATCTTTGGTGTTGAACTTTAAGCAAAGCCAAGCTCATTCATCACAGACACAAAGTTTCAATAATTTCTCTCCTCCCATAAATTACCCAATAGCAGCAGAAAGCTCCGATGACAAAAACAACTGGTGGAATTGGGTTGCAGGAGGAGTTATTACTCTTGGTCTAACAGTTGCTGGCATATTTGCTCTTGGTTTGCATAAAAGCTCTAAAAAAGAAAAAACCTCAAGTTCAAATTCTAATTCTCCATTGAGTAACATTCATCAATCGAGTCATGCAAAAGCAAAAGAAGATGCACCTACACCAACTATTCCCCCAGTTGTTCCAGAAGATAGACCAGAAAAAACAGTGATTTATATTTCTGATGAACAAATAGACGAAATCATAAAGAAAAACGAAATTCAATTAAGGCCATCCGAAATATACGGCAGCATTGAAAACCAAAAGCAAATTGCTCAAGAAAAAGCTAATGAATATCTCACCGATGAACATTTCGTAAGATCCGAATCAAATATCTGGGTTCATAAGATAAAAAAGTTTATTGATGAGGGGATTTGGCCAGGGATTACCTTAAGGAAAATAGAGAAATTATTGAAGGATCATTATTCCAAGGAAGCTATGCAATTGAAAGAGTGGGTTTCCGGCATGACAGTTTGTAAATATTCAAAGGATGAAGAATTATCCGATTTGGAGAAAATCCATTTACTAACCGTTCATATAATTAAGGAGAAGTTATTTTCAGGAAATGGAGCTGATATTTTCCAACATTGGGCTGTTCTGGTTAAGAGACGTTCCAACAAAGACCTAGTAAGCAAATTCCAAACTAATAGCGCTTCTAGATCTAAATCAGTCATAGTAGAAGAATTATCAAATATTCTTAGAACTACAAAAGATATCAGAACTCAAATTGAGCAATTACAGAAGAAAACTAATGAAGATTTTGTATGGTTTGTAGCTAAGAGAATTCACCAATTGTTGACAAATCCCCACTCAAGTCTTCGAAATGATTCCTTGGCAAGGTCTATAAAAAAATCCTCTAACGAAATTCAAATGATTAACCGTATAGAAAATGACTCTAATTTCGCAGAGAATCTTATCAAAAGCCAGATAGAATATTCACTTGAAACACTGTTTGCAACGTTGACAAAATCATTAAAGAACCCTCAAGGAGATTCAGCAACAAAAATCAAGTCTCTCAAGACACAAAGTATGAGAGATCCGATTAAAGAACAAATTCATGATGACTTCTCAGATATTCCACACAAAGTAGCAGAAAAATTAATCCAAGATGAACCAGATAGAAAATCAGGTACTGAAAGTCAGAATACTCAAGAATTCTTGATTGATGATTTAGTAATTAATGGTACTTTCAGTGTGAAAGATCAGATTCGTCAAGCAGTCCACAAGTCAAAAGCAGGAACAATATTTTCACTATCCAACGTTTCCTCTCAAGAAGAAATTTATAGAGCAATACAATCTCAAATCCCAGATAAAATCATTGAACTTTTACCTGAATGGGATGAAGACACAATGATTGAAGTTGCCGAAGACTTGGGACTTAACATCGAAACTAATATCTTTAGGGAACTCGTATTTGACAGAATTAGCAAGGAAGTTTTGTCTAAAGATAGACTGATCCAAGGATGGGCAAAGACAATCTTTGAGGAGTCACAAAAGAACAGTAGCTAATTTATTTGTTTAGAAAGTTAAAAATGATGCTAAAAGACTGAATCAAACAGCCGATACGAAGCTCTGTGTCGTTCCCCCTATTAATTCACTCTGATTCTCTAAATAATTCTGCTAAGTTGTTAAACAAAACATTTCTTTCAATTCTTTATTAGAGAAATCCCCAATCCATTGTTCTCCTTTGCTCACTGTCAAAGATGCGAGTTCTCTCTTTTCAAGGAGCATTTCATTGATCTTTTCTTCAAAAGTACCTTTGCAAATGAAAGGATAAACAAGAACTTTCTTTTGTTGACCAATTCTATAAACTCTATCTGTTGCTTGAGCTTCAACAGCTGGGTTCCACCATCTATCAAAATGAATAACATTATTGGCAGCGGTCAAATTGAGACCAACTCCTCCTGCTTTTAAAGATAAAATCATTAACTTATTTGAATCATCATTTTGGAAAGTTTCAACCATTTCATCTCTTTTTTTTCGATTAACACCACCATGTAAAAAGTTGCAAAAGTACCCAAATTGTTCTGAGATCATTGAACTGAGTATGTCTCCCATTTCACGATATTGAGTAAAAATCAAGGTTTTTTCTCTTCTGTGTTCCAGTATTTCTTCGAGAATCTCCATTAATCTTTGTGTCTTGCCAGAAGACTTGACATCAGCAAACTCCTGCTTTAGAAAATGTGCTGGATGGTTACAAACCTGTTTAAGGCTTGTAATGAGCTTAAGTATAAGACCTTTTCTCTCAATTCCTTCACTCTCTTCAATTTTATTCATACAATCATCCAAGATACTTTGATATAAAGAAGACTGCTCCTTTGTGAGGCTACAATACTCCTCTGTTTCAACTTTATCGGGCAAATCAGAAAGAATTTTTTTATCAGTTTTCAGTCTTCTGAGAATAAATGGACTAGTAATTTTTTTGAAACTCTCTATTTTTTCTTTTTCTCTATTAACTTCTATTGGCAAAGCATAATGCTCTTTAAAATGCGTTAAATTCCCTAGATATCCAGGATTAGCAAAATCAAAGATACTCCAATATTCCGTTAGTCTATTTTCTACTGGTGTTCCAGTCATTGCAATTTTAGACTGACTCTTGAGGGATTTGATTGATTTTGCCTGAGCAGTCTCTGGGTTCTTGATATTATGAGCCTCGTCGAGAATAATAGTTGACCACTCATTTTCTGCAAACTTCTTGTTCTCAGATCTTACAATTCCATAGGTTGTGATAATTAAGTCATAGCTTTTTTGTGCTAGCTCTCTTTTAGAACCATGATAAATACAAAACTTAAGACTAGGAGCAAATTTTTGAAGTTCTTTTTCCCAATTAATCAAAAGAGTTGTTGGAACAACAATCAACCCTGGCTTCTTGTTAAAAAACTTTTCTTCTTTAAGTCTTAGACAAGTAGAAACAACCTGAATTGTTTTTCCTAGTCCCATATCATCGGCAATTAAGCTTCCAAATCCAGTTTTTATATTCTTGTACAACCACTCATACCCTCTTTGTTGATATGGTCTGAGCTCTGCTTTTAAGTTTTTGGGTTCTTCTACTTGAGGAACTTTAATTAAGTTGTCAATAAGCTTACGACTATTAGAGTCAAGTATGATTTTTCTACCTTTATGCTTTCCAGACAATGAAGCCTGAAGTAGCTCATTAGAGGACAAAGAGGGGATTTCTTTATTTAAATCTTGCAAAAGATTTTCAATTTCTTTTTCTTGTAAATAAACATAATTGCTCTTTAACTTAACAATCCCAGACTTACCTTTAACCAGCTTAACGAACTCTTCTTTTGTTAAGCTTTCATCTCCAAGAGATATTTGCCAGTCAAAGTCAATAACTTTATCAAAAGAAAGAAACTTCTTAGTGGTTTGAGAAACTTTCTTTTTACTCTTCAAGGTCAACTGAGGAATTAATAGCTTTTGTAATCCTTTAGGTAAGAGAATTTGTAAACCCAAGAATCTTAAAAGTGGAATAATTTGAAAAAATATTTCTGCAAACTCCTTCTCTGGAATGTAGCTTTTCTCTTTACCTTGCGAATCAACTATTTTAGAAACAAGTGGCAAATATTCATTAATAAGAGCAAAATCTTTCAGAAGATGAGTTTTGATTGTGTTGTATTTTTTCAAACTCATAATTTTCTCAAGAGATATTGGTAAAACCTCTTTTTTCAACTCAATGAAGATTTCTGCAGAAAAACCTTCTATTCCTTCATCTTCAAATTTGATTATCGGCACAAAGTCTCTTTCTGCAAGAAAAAACTTGAAAAGCCAAAAGCCAATGGTATTTGGAATCTCTTTACCTTGAATAGAAGAATTTGAACTAAGAGTTTTTCCCTGAAAAAACATCTCACAAACAGGATCTTTCAGATTAGTTTCCTTGACATTTACTGCTTCGGATTCAACCAAAGAGCTTAAGAAAAGAGAGGTAAGAGTAATCAGTTTTTCTTTTCTCGATGCTTCTGGAAAACCTTCTATAATGATTTGGGTTCCACTGTGTTTTAAGAAGTTTTCAAAAACTTGCTTAACGTCTTGATCGTTGAAAAAAGGTAGCCATCTAATTTTATATTCATTGCTTTCTTCCAACTCAACAAGCTGAGGAATAAAAGCCCCTTTAATCATTAGATTACAAGAAAACTGATAAAGTAATAGACAAAATCTTCTGGACTGATCGTAATCTTCAAGGTAGCTGTTTTCTATACCTGTTATAAAGCTTATAAACTCAGAGAAATCTTTGAATGATTTTTTCTTTTGTTTCTTTGCTTCAAGGAAGCTTATGCAAAATTGTTGAAAAGTCAAATCTTTTTTAATTACAATCTCTTCTAGCTTTAATGTTGTATTTGAGCAAGAAGTAGTAGTTAATTTTTTGTAGTTGCAATAATTCAACCATTCATTGTGCTCTTCGCCATAGGTTCTCTTCATCAAAGCAACTTTAGTTTGAAGGGCAAAACTTCGATAAAACTCTGACAATAACTGCTTGAAATCTTTTGAAGAATAAAACAATGGACTAGCGGTCAAAAGAGAAAATACTTTTTCCTTCAATTCTGATATCTGTGAGAAATCAACCATGTTCTCTAAATTTTCGTTAAGCTCATTCTCTCTGGGATTTTGATCATCAGAAGAAGATCTTGAAAAGATTTCTTTTACAGAGATAAGGCCAGATGGCTTTAAGGCCTTTGAAGAATAACCAAGATTTTGTAATTCTGTAACCAAATCAATCCCCTTGAGTTGAAAAAACAAAAAAGGATTTTGATCAATTTCATTGGCAATTAAGTAAATCACAGCTGCCATATGTTTACAGGGGCTAGCTGAATCAGGACATGAGCAAGTTCCATTTAAGTCTCCCCAACTTTTCGGAAAGATGTCTATATCCCGCTCTTCAATCTTGGAATGTAAGGTTTCTGGAAGTCTATTCGATAATAATTCTGAGACCAACGAAGGTTGCTTTTTTATTAAATCTATAATTTCTTTCTTCTCATCATTCGTAAAAAGAACAGGTTTGATATCAACTTTATATGGTGTTCCTATGCTTCCTTGAACTTTTGCTTTGAAGGAATTGTTTTGCATGGTTATTTCTTGAACAGATCCATTCCTTGCGTATGTTCTTCCCCTAGGAAGTCTATTAGCATCAGATATTTCTTCAAGAGAATTGAGCCATTTCTGCCCCCACCAAGTTTTTCCAAATAATTGTCTGCTCATGAATAATCACTTTTAGACGTTATTCAATATTCTTTAATTGAAGCATACTATAAAACAGTATTTCGCATTCACACAAAAGCATATTTGTTCGACTTTGAATGAGCTTTTAGAAAAACTGGAAAAATATTTCTGAAAACCCTCTCTTCAGGAGATAGCTTTTCTACTTGCCCAAATAATTAACCAAAGACAGTATTTACTTTCACTCTCAGTAGCCTTATAATAGTATTAACTTATCAGGATTCTTTTTATAAAGCTTTGCCTCCATGATTATCCGAACTATTTCTAATAGAAAAAACATTTTAAAACCAGGCAAAATTCATCAGGCTTCCAATGTCCTACAAAGTCAGGTACTTGTTAGCAAACTTTCAGATAAACCTAGTGTTGACAAAACTCACTTATTGAACTTAAAACACCTTCAAAAGAATCAGAGAAGGGATAGTCAAACTCAAGCAAAGTTAATATTCCCCCAAAATATAAGTACTCAAGAACGGCAGGACATTTTACAAGGATTACGTAAGAATAAAGGCCTACTCAGTGAATTGAATGTTGTAAAAGTAATTGCATCTCATGCAAGTAATCCTGAAAGTAGCTGGAAGATGGCTGGATTAGATAAAACCACTTTAAAGATTCTAAGCTCAAAGAAGCTCACACCAGAACAAAAAATCAGTAAAATACAAAATAAGCTAGGAAACCTACATTTAGTGGGCGAAACTTTCGCAAGTAATTTGCAAGTCAGTGAAAGTATTCTCATTTTAGGTTGTAAAGATGGTCAAACAGAAGGATGCCTATTCACAAAACAAAAAGATGGGACGATACTTGCCAAATCGATAGATGAAGCAAAGAGAAGCAATAATGCTGATGAGCTGGCTGGACAGGTGAAGCTTGGCAAAGAAGAATTTGACGTTGATTTTTCGAGCATTGACTTTACCACTAATGCTCAAAAATTTGCTGAGCTCAAAAAATTACTCAGCCAAAGGAAAAGAGTGGACTTAGAGGAAGTCACATTTGCGGGGCTAGATTTAAGCAATATGGACTTCCGACAAACCTTTTTAGGTGGTGCAAATTTAACTAATACAAACTTAGCTAATGCAAATTTCGAAAAAGTAAGCATGTACGAGACAGTTCTAACCAGTGCAAACTTAACCAATGCAAATTTTCAAGGCGCTAGTTTGGCAGAGGCTGAATTTTCCCAAGGATGGATACCGCAAATTGCAAAAGATGAAAATGGAAACCCAGACCTTAGAAAAACTTTTTTGTTTGGTGTAGACCTGAGTACAGAAAATATGACTAATGTAAACCTTGCGGGAGCTGATTTGGCAGATGCCATACTTCCACCTGGATGGGTGCAACTAGTTGCAAAAGATGAAAATAGAAACCCAAACCTTAGAGGGGTTAACTTCAATGGTGTTGATTTAAGGGAAGAAGATCTAACTGGTGTCAATTTAGAAGGAAGTACTTTGGGAGATCCGGATGGTAACGATCCTACAAAACTCCCAGAGGATCCCAATTGGATTCAGACAATTGCAAAAGATGAAAATGGGAACCCAAATCTTCAGCGCGTTAATTTTAGTTATGCTGATTTAAGCTATTTAAACTTTGCTGGGGCCAATATAGCGGGCGCTACATTTGACAATGCAACATTAAAAAAAGGCTGGGTAAAAGAAATTGCAGTAGATGAACACGGAAACCCAAATCTTTCAAACGTTAGCTTAGTAGAAGTCGATTTAAGAGGTGAGGACTTGAGTGGTGCAAACCTCAAGAATGCAAATCTATTTGGTGCAGATTTAACAAATACAAATTTAACAAACTCAAACCTTGAGGGAATAAGGAATGCAGACCTAAGGACCGCTGCTAAAGAAGGTAATGATTATTCGGAGGTTGATCCTTCATGTCTTACTCCAGAAAGATTCGATCATTTAATCAAAGAATCAATTACAGATATATCCCAAATAGACTCAATTCCTTTTATTAGCAAAGAATCAAAACAGTTTTTACAAAAAGTAGTTGAAGAGATAAGAAGTGAAGGAATTCAAACCGAAGACAAGTCTGGAATCTCACTAATAATAGAATGTCTTTCAAGACCAAAAAACCTTCCATTACTTCTCAATTTACTTTCTCAAACCCGGGATGTTGACAAAGCTATAAGAAAAGATGCAATCGCTATATTGAAGCCAGCTTCTCCATATGAGCTCAAAATAATAGCTGATGTTATTGGACAAGAATTAGCTAAGGAAAATGTAGATGCTCTTCAAGCTTTTCAGTTTTTCTCACAACATTTTTCTGACCTAGGCTCCCCATTAGCTGAGGACTTTAGAGGAGAATTTCCAATTATTAAGAAGTATTTATCCGCATCACAAAAATTATTACTCTCTGAACTCTTAAAAGGTAACAACAAAGAAGTTCAAGCTAGAAAGTTCAATGGAGCCGAATATTGTTTTCTAAATCCTCAATTCAGAATGTTCCTTGATTTATATCTTCAAGAGAATAATAAAAACGGAAACCTCGGCACATTTCTTAAGACTGCTCATCAGATATTTTTCTTTAATAAAATACTTCAAAAGGATCTAACAGCAGATTTACTCAAAGCAAAACCAGAACTGTGGGATTCTCTTTCCAATCCAACTTTAGCTCCTCCAACAACTGGAGACTATTTACAGTTAATCCCGACTTCAATGGAAGGTGATGTTAAACAAGCACTAAAAACCAAACACGAAAAGATAGAATATCTTAAAGAAGTTTTGGATGCTTTAAGTATCGATTATTCTGAGATTAGACCCAAAGCAAACCTAAACTGGTACCAACAAGAATTACTTTCAACCTTAGAAGAGAAACAAAGCTACCTTAAAGAAGAAGTGTTGAAAGACATATACAGAGAAATAAATATGGGTATCTTGGCTTCAGATTCAGACTTGTCTAGCGAAGAAGCTGAAAACCGCAACATCAAAAGTTAAATGCAACCGTTAGTAGAAAAATGAAAAAGAGTTAAGGAGAAGAGGGTGCTCAAATTGGTTTATTTGAAGTGTTAAAAAACAAAGGCCAAAAT
>JAAUYI010038169.1_pt1 | contig 84106 bp, 82 predicted proteins | sample 7278041 | NCBI WGS metagenome assembly JAAUYI01 (sample SAMN14350216, study PRJNA611818) | marine sediment metagenome | isolation source: surface marine sediment (0.6m) | place: French Polynesia: Moorea | collected 2018-08
AAAATACTCTCCAGATTTGAATAAGTCTGAGCCTCAGTGGGCTAATCTCAAAAGGAGTATTCGTTCCGACAATTCAGATATTCCTTTTCATAAAAAACTTGATAAACACATTCTCAGAATGTGTACTTATTAACTTAATTTACTGTACTTGGTTTAAGTTCTTTATGAAAAGAAAAAGTACCGAGACTAAACAGTCTCAGTACTTTCTTGAGCTTATTAATTTCAATGAAGGATTTTAGGTTCCGCAACCGCCTTGAGCCGCTGTAACTTGATCTCCACCTTCGATCTTCTTATTGCAAACTTCCGGTTTGTTTTTGAAGCCATTGCAAATAGCAGAAAGAATAGCATTTGGTGATCTATTGCCTTCATAAAGGGTCTCATTGATTATTATCGTTGGTGAGCCGGCGACATTGAATTTTTTATTCCTTTGAACTTCTTTTTCTAAGAGTTCATTTGTCGAAGAGCTTTCGCACTCTTTCACTTTGGAATAATCAATTCCAACATCTTTTGCAACTTTTTCTGCACACTGATTGATTTGAGCGTCAATTTTGCAGTCTTTATTGAATTTATCAATGTAATTCCACCATTTATCTTGTTGGTTATTCCAAATACATATCTGGCGAACTCCTTCTCTTGCTTCTTCAGCACCGTGCATCGAGCAATATTTGTTCTCTTTGTCAACACAGTATTCAGGACCACCACCTTGGTAATTAGAATAAATTACATATCTCGGTGTAAAGTCAATTGAACCACCCAGGTGTTTAATTACAGGCATAAAAGCTGTTTCTGCTTGTACGCCGAAAGGACATCCGGTCATTACAAACAATTCAACACTCGGCTTGTCTTTCTTGGGAATACTTTTTAAGGCTTCGGCTTGTTTTTCTTCTGCACTTGGTGGAGGGTTATTAATATCGAATATTGGGCCTAAAGATAAGTGTTTCCCATCTTCAGTTATATAAACCTTCACCTTATCAACTTCATTTCCATCTTTAAGTATTTTCATACTGACGGTGAAAAAGCTACCTTCTTTTTTTACATCTGTAACTTCTGAAGTGATTCCGTTTTTGAAGATGTGTTTCGTTAAATATTCTTGTGCTTTTGTACCAGCACTATCTTTGTTTACACTAGTGCAACCAGATAAAACTGAGATCAAAATAATAAAACTGAACATTGAACTTAAAAGTCCAATAAATCTTTTTTGAATCATTTATTTTCCATTCGGTTAGGAATTGTCAAATTTTACTTTGCAAATAAAAGCTTTGCGATTTTTATTTTGCCCATCTATTAACAAAATTACTAGTCAAATTTAATTTATTGAATTTTTGCTAACAAATCTTTTGTTCAATTTACTTTCAGGAATAAGTGAATTTGCAATAGAATTTTATTGGTTGAAAGTAGTGTGGATGATCGCGCAAGCAGAATATTTGTTTGTGAGGAAAGTCCGGGCACCATAGGGCTGGTTGCTGGGTAACGCCCAGTGCGTGCGAGCGTGAGGAAAGTGCCACAGAAATGTAAACAGCCGATGGACTTTTGTCTCAGGTGATGGTGCAACGGTGTGGTAAGAGCACACCAGCGTTATCCGTGAGGATAGCGGCTAGGTAAACCCCGCTGAAGGTGCAAGGGACGACCTGATTAATTTTGGTGGCCCGCTGAAATTTATCCCAAGATTTTCTTGGAAAAGGTTTAACCGCTCGAGCTTTAAAGTAATTTAAGGCCTAGACAGATGATCATCTTCTACAGAACCCGGCTTACAGCACAACTTTCAGCCTTGATATTTTGCTACTTCATTAGCTATTAGTTGATTTACGTATTGTGAGCAATCCTCATCAGTCCAGCCTTGCTCACTTAAGTCTTGAGTTGCAACTCTTCCATAAAAAGCTGAAAGTATCATTCCAATCTTTGCTCTAAATTCTGACTTTAATGATGCAACACGATTGCTTAAAAAGAGTTCGTAAAATTCATTTGTCCTAAATGCATAATTCAATGACAATATAGAAATCATATCTTTGGGAAAAACACCTTCAATTTTTGGCAAGAAGAAATGAAATTTTGTTTCAGAGTTGTTAATTAGCCTGGAAAGTTTCTTGCTTGTTTCTTTGTAAAAGCTTTTGTCCATATCTCCTTGATGATTTTCAATGGTTCTTCTTATAAGAGAATCTATTGTTCTCACTAAACATAAATTTATATGATCGATTTTTAATTTTCTTTTCTTTGTTCTTACAAGGTCACAAGTTTGGCTCAGAATCATTACAAATTGATCATTTCTTTGATCTGTGTGATTTAGTGTTGGATAGAATTCATTGAATTTATTAATAAGCTCATTCTGAACTTTTATTACATCACCTTGTTGAAGAGACTCTCTATCAAATTTATTATCGTAAATATATCCAGGAACACTAGATTTCATATTGAGCAACTATAAAGCTAGTTCTCTTTCAAGTTCTAATTCTTTAGCAACTTCTTTAGCTATTTGATCCTTAACTTCATTGAATTTCTTCAAATCAAACTTTTTAATATTCTCTTCCCTAGATTTTTCTTTATGCTTTTGTATGTCATTATTTACTTTATTATTTTTTTCTACATCAGACATAATTTCCACCTAAGTATCTATGATTTTGAAGTGTAGCCTATTTCACTTATACCATAGTTAAGCTCAAGAAAAATAAAATTGCCCATTTAACTATTTCTTATCCAAAAACCAATCCACTATAAACAGTGCAACAGCAATATTTATGTAAACATCTGCGAAGTTAAAAACGGCAAAATTACCGGGCAGGATTAGTAGATCTATAAAGTCTGTTACTTGAGAGAAAAGAACTCTATCAATTAAATTGCCTATTGCTCCCGAAATTATAAAAGCTAAAAATAACGTTTTAAGCTTAGAGCTTTCTGATAAGTTCTTAAGGCTATAAATGATTAATCCCAAAGCAACCAACCCACTAATAATTGCTAGCAAAAACGTTTGATTGCTAAAGACGCTGAATGCAGCACCAGTGTTATAAAGAAGTCTCCAATTTAGTACATTTGGAATAACTTCAACGGGGTGGTTAAAAATAAGATTGATTCTTGCTGAATACTTTGTTAGCTGGTCAATAATTAAAAGAAAAAGAATAGAGGATTTCCAAATTGCAAAATTCATCCAAAAGTTTTGAGAGGTATTTCTCTGAATTTTTTCTAAAGTATCTCTAGTGACATTTTCTGAAATAGAATTTGTTTTATTCACATTTTTTAATGGATTATCCATACAAAACCGAATTTCTTTAAACTTTCTGTTTGAGCATTTTTGAATAAGCTTTTTCTACTTCTTCAGAGTCTAGAAAGTGAATTGTTTTATCCGGAAAGATTTGGTAATCTTCATGTCCTTTACCAGCAATGACTACTATATCCAAACCAGAGGATTCCGTGATTGCTCGTTCAATTGCAGTTGCTCTATCAACTTCCACCTCTACATAATCTAATATCTCTATACCGGTGAGAATATCTGCAATGATTTGATTGGGGTCTTCAGTCCTAGGATTGTCGGAAGTTACTATTGAGATATTCGCATAGTTCGAAGAAATTTTCCCCATAATCGGACGTTTTGTTGGGTCTCTATCTCCTCCACAGCCAAAAACACTCACCAATTTGCCACCTTTGGGTACTATTTGCTTTGCAGTCTTGAGAACATTTTCTAGTCCATCCGGTGTATGAGCATAATCCACTATGCAGGTTGGTAAAGATTCACTAGGTTTTTTTATAACTTCAAATCTTCCGGGTGCTGCTTGAGCTTTTTCTAAAGACTTAAGAATATCTTTCAGCGATAAGCTTTTTTTTGAATCTATTGAAACTGCTACTCCAATTGCCGAAAGAGCATTGTAGAGATTGAAAATTCCATTGAGGGGTAAATGTAACTCCTCATTCTCTTCATTGTAAGTGATAGTTGCTGTAATACCTTTGTTAGAAGAGTTTATATTTTCTGCTTTGATCTTAGGGGACGAAGATTCTATTCCATAGGTAATTATTGAAGTCTGAGGAGCAATTCTGTCTCTTAGTCTTTCTGCCCAATTGCTATCTGTGTTTATTATGGCTTTGGGGTTTTTTCCTTTTAATAACTCTTCAAAGAGGATTGCTTTTGAATTGAAGTATTTCTCCATTGTCACGTGGTAGTCAAGATGATCTTGCGTTAAATTAGTGAAAACTGCCATATTAAAATTGCATGAATGGACTCTTCCTTGCTCTAAAGCATGTGAACTGACTTCCATCGTGATGTACTTACAACCTTTTTGTTTTAAGGTTTGAATTGTTTCTTGTAGTTCTGTAGCTTCTGGGGTTGTCCTGCCAGAACCTTCTCCCAGGAATTCAATACACTTGCCATCTTTGAAAATTTTTGCACCCAAAGTTCCGATCAAACCAACCTTATCCGATAAACAGTCAGAGACTACTTGTGCAATTAAATGGGTTACAGTCGTTTTCCCGTTGGTTCCAGTAACTCCAATAAGATTAACTTGTTGACCTGGGTCTCCATAAAATGCATTCGCAGCTTCAGCGAGAGCTTTTCTTACATGGTTAACAAAAATAATGTTATTAATTCTCGATTTGAAATTTTTTTCGATATCAGATTTGTTCAATTCATCTGCAATAACTATATCTGCTCCTTGATCGAATGCTGTCTGAATATATTCGTGTCCATCAGCCTTTTCACCTCTAATACAAAAGAAAGCCGAACCTCTATTCACCTTTCTTGAATCAAACTCTAAAGACTGTATTTCTAAAGTATCTTTATCTTGTGAGCCAAAAACATTATTAGGCGCTTTGAGTATCTGTTTTAGTTGTTTGTGAGTAAGCAATCTATCCTAAAAGTCCAATGGTTATATCACTATATCAGACCCACTTATTAATGTACCTTTCATGGCTTGAAGCTCACGATTTATTTATTCTAATTTAACAATGATTCAAACATAGTTGGACTAATTTGCATTTTTACTTTTGAGAAGAAACGGTAAATTCATCAACTAAATTTATTATGCTTTCTGTTTCAAGGAGTTTTATGCACAAAGGAAGCTCACAGGAATTATTCCTTCGATTCCATAAGCATGGTTGACACAAAAGATTATCGACTTTTGCAACTTTAATATTTTTTCTTTCCGGCACTATTTTTTGAGGGTCAGTTGGACCGAAAATGGAAACAATTTTTGCATTAACTGCCACTGCTATATGTAAAGGGGCTGAGTCGGCACATATGAAGCAACTACTTTGCTTTATGAGACTTCCTAGTTCTTGTATGGAAAAGTTTTGGTTTGAGAGGTCAACAAAGTTTGGTGACTCAATATTTGAAGATATATCTTTGATTTTTTCTTTTTCATCTGGTCCTGCAATTAAAGCAATTGATGTCTCAGAATATTTTTCACACAGCTCTAGTAATAATTTTTTCCAGAAAGAAGATCCCGGAGTTTTTTCTATGCGTTTAATGTTACTTAGTTCGCTAACTCCAGGATGTATTAAGAAATACCTCCGATTTGATAGCTCTTCAACAGGGCACGCATTATTCTGCAGATTCATTTGAGGCAATACTGCTGATTGATCTGCTTTTCCCGAGATTGGTTCTACCAAATTGTGCAACATACAAGCAGCATATTGGTTTTTATTTAACTGAACTTTATCGGTAAGTAAAAAACTGAATTTTGACTTGAAGCCAATTCTCCTTTGAGAGCCACTTAACCACAGCAAAATAGCAATAATTGGTGAGCTGCCAGAAGAAATTATTGTTGAATAACCGGAAATTAATTTTAAAAGCTTAAAAACATCTAATGGATTTCGTTTTCCTTTAAAATCAAAAACTTTAACTTCGTTTACTAATTTGTTGGTGAGAAAGAATTCTTGACTACCTTTAAAGGCTCTTTTTTCAACTAAAAGATCTAATTTACTATTTGGACCGAGTGATTTTTTGAGGGCTCTTAAACTTGGTTCAAGCAATACTAAGTCCCCTAATCCGCCAGAATGAATGAATAATGTTGAGTTTTTCGCTCTTTCAGTCATATAGTTCCTAGCCGGTTGAAACCTTGTAATTAAAGAGCCCCCCTAAACTGTTCTAGAAAACGAATATCAGAGGTGAAAAAATTACGAATATCAGAAATTCCATATTTGAGCATCGCTAATCGTTCCAATCCTAATCCCGCGGCGAATCCAGAATACTTTGTTGTATCCACTTTTGCCATCTCTAATACATTGGGATCAACCATTCCACAGCCCAAAAGCTCTAACCACCCTTTACCTCCGCAGGTTGAACATCCTTTTCCTTTACAAAAAACGCATTGAGCGTCAACTTCTGCTGAAGGTTCCGTAAAGGGGAAGAAGTCGGGTCGAAGACGAATTGGGATTTCTTCTCCAAAAAGTTCGTTTAAAAAATATTGTAAAGTCCATTTTAGGTTTGCAAAGGTTATTCCCTCTTCAACACACAAAATTTCTAGCTGATGAAAAAATGGCATTTTACGAGCGTTGACTTCTTCATTTCTATAAACTCTTCCGTGAGCAATTACCCTAAGCGGCACCCCATATTTTTCTAATGAGTGCACTTGTACCGGAGAGGTTTGTGAACGTAGAAGAACGTTTGGTGCAATATTTGTATAAAAAGTGTCTTGCTCGTCTCTTGCTGGATGATCTTCAGGTGTATTAAGAGCTGTGAAATTATAATATTCAGTTTCAATCTCGGGTCCATCTGAGACGCTAAACCCTAATCTTTGAAAAATTTCTACAATTTCTTTTGTAATTAAAGTTAAGGGGTGAAATGCACCAGGAGTCACAGGAGGTATTCCGGGTAATGTAATATCAATTGCCTCTGAATTTAGCTTTTTGTTTAACTCGGTTGCTTCGATTGTTGCTTTGACTGTTTTGAAAGTGCTTTCGATTTTCTGTCTAACTTCGTTTAATTTCTTTCCAAAGATTGGCCTTTCTTCCTTTGAAAGAGTGGACATTTTCTTCTGCTCTCTTTTTAGCTGACTTTTGTCCCCTAAAAATTCGATTCTGGCTTTTTCTAAGCTTTCTTGGGAATTAACTTTCTCAAAAGTTTGAACCGCTAATTCTGCTAATTCTTCTAAGCTTAATTGCGTTTGATTTGACATAGCTTATAGTTTACAACACCAATATAAATAGCCTGTTCATATCTTCAGACTGCTAATGAATTTATGAGTTTTTTATCACGCATAAAAGCTAATTTACTTTACCAATCAACTCCGGCAATTTTGCTGAAACTTGTGAATTATTTTTTCTAAGAGCTTCCTCGAAAGCTTTTGCAATTTGAAGAAGCTTTTGATCCTTCTGTTGGCCTGACATTAGCTGTAGACCAATTGGCAGATTGCTTGAATCAAAACCGCAGTTAACTGAGATAGCCGGTAAGCCTGCTAAATTAGCGGGGATGGTTGCAATATCGCAAAGATACATTGATAGAGGATCGTTTAATTTATCACCGAAGGGAAAAGCTGTTAATGGGGAAGTTGGAGTTAACAGCACATCTACTTCTTTGAATGTTTTTTCGAATTCATCACTAATTAATTTGCGAACTTGTTGAGCTTTTTTATAGTATGCATCGTAATATCCAGAGGATAAAGCGTAAGTTCCAATCATAATTCTACGAACTACTTCCGATCCAAAGCCGGTAGCTCTAGTTTTTTTGTACATTGATAGCAGCCCAGTTGCTTCAGTATCTCGATATCCAAATCTAACACCATCGTATCTTGCTAAGTTAGAGCTTGCTTCCGAAGGGGCTATGACGTAATATACATCTAGGCAATGTTCGGAAATCAAAGGCATGGAAACTTCTTTGACTTCTGCTCCTAGTTCCTTGAAAAGTTGAAGGCTAGAATTTATTGAATTAGAAATTTCTTGATTGATTCCTTTTCCATTTGAAGCAAACTCTCTTATTAATCCTATCTTGAGCCCCTTTAAATCTGCTTGTGCACTAATATGCTCATACTTTGCTTCTAAAGATGTACTATCTTTCTCATCATGACCTGAGATGACTGACAAAAGCAAGCTTGCATCTTCCACATTAGTTGCTAGTGGACCTACTTGATCTAAGGAGGAGGCGAAGGCAACCAGGCCATATCGAGATACTAAACCGTAAGTTGGTTTCATTCCAACTATTCCACAAAGTGCAGCTGGTTGACGGATAGAGCCACCAGTGTCAGAGCCTAGTGCAATAGGTACCATTCTTGAGGCAACTGCTGCGGCTGAGCCTCCTGAAGAACCACCAGGAACGGTTTGTAAATCCCAAGGATTTTTTGTTGGTGCAAAGGCTGAATGTTCAGTTGAGCTACCCATTGCAAATTCATCCAAATTTGTTTTCCCGATGCAAATTGCTCCCGCTTCCCAGAGTTTAGATGTAACCGTTGACTCGTAAGGAGATACGTAGTTCTTTAGGATTTGACTTGAACAAGTAGTTTTAATTCCTTTTACATTCAGATTGTCCTTTATACCGATTGGAACTCCAGCTAGTATGAATGTTTTTCCGTCTTGAATTTGCTTATCAATATTTTGTGCTTGTTCAATAGCTAATTCCGGGGTTAAAAAATTGAAAGCATTAATCTTTGTGTTTAGTTTTTCGGCCCTACTTAAAAAATATTTTGTAACTTCTGTGGCAGTTATTTTTTTTGAATTGACTAGTTCGGCAATTTCTGTAGCCTTTTTTAAATGTAAATCTTTGTTCATTGCTATTGGGCAGTTTGTTTCTTATGCAAAATTGTATGAATATAGATTATACGCTGAGATTATATGTTGAGCTCAAGGCTAATTGTTTTTCTTCTTCTCGTTTTTCCATATCTTTCAATCTTTTTCGAGTGGCTAATACATTGAATGCCTCAGTTAAGATCCCCAGCAATACTCCTGCAGAAACTAAGCCAATTCTAAAATTCCAACGGGATAACTTATCAACTAGCTCGTGAACTTTTGGATTCTTATGATTTTGAATTCTCTCTTGAATTTCGTGCAAAGGTTTTCCAACGGGGATCCCAAACCAACCTTTGTTAGTTAGTTTTATTCCATTGAGATGGTCTTTATATTTATTCTCAAAGAACTTTCCTGCTAAACCTTCGAATATAGAATCACCGAAAAAGAATAAGAAATCAAAAATAATTGCTTTTCTCAGTTTCTCAAATACTTCTGTCAAAGTTCGAGAAAATGCAAAAACAAAATTGAAGTTGTAATTGAAAAGAGTATGCGTTAACAACACCAGCTTTGGCATAAAAATGGCTTTATGGTATTCAAGCTTTGGAACTATTTTTCTTTTAAACCTGCCCAATACACCTCTACCGTTTTTGCTACTAATTAAAATGTAATAAAGAATAGGAACTGAAATATTCATTCCGAATCCAATTATTAAAGAAATTAAACGCCTGAGATTTTGATCTTTTTGATAGTCTTGGACCTCTTTTTGCAAGACTTTTTCTGATGCATCATTTGACTCTCCAGGAAAATACTTTTTATGTGAGAGCTTTTCTGATAAGAAGTTCCTGAAGCGAAATACCCATTGGCTGAATATCGTCAATGCTAATAAACCAATGCCCATTATTGAGCTTTTACCCATCCTGATTCTTTGGGCTAATTCAGGTATCTTATCTAACTTCTTTATCCCAAGATGTTTTGCAAGTTTGAGTTGATTTTCTTTCTTTGAAAGAAAGTGGCCATCAACCATCTGAAAATCAGTTTCTAACGGATTTTTGTGAGTTATTTCAAAGTCATTTTTAATAAACTTATTGCTATAAAAGTTTGCCCAATGTTTTAAGAGAACTAAAGGCCCAGTGATTCCCAGAATGGCCCAAAGAATGTTTTCTATTAAAGTTTCAGTAGATGCAACAAGAGTCCTGCCTAAAAGTAGATCTGTGATTGTGCTTATACAAACTGCTGGTAATTCTATTGCTACTCTTGTAATTTCTTTGTTACCTGCTAAATTTGCCTCAAACTCATGAAATCTACTTTTAGGGTGCTTGGATTCTAACTTTGCAGTTGAGTTGAGTAATTGCAACTGACCAGAATTATTTATTGAGCTTGATGGAAGCGTTTTCAAGAGCTTTTATTAGAGTGAAAATTAAAAACTTTTTATATGAATTGACAAGATGATAACATAACGGTTAATAATTCCTTAATCTTTGGAGCTTCGATTAATGAGAGTAAATTATGAGCTCAATATCGAAATCTGTTGTAGCTCTTTTGATTGCGGTTCTTTTTGTTCATAAGGAAACCATATTGGAGGGATTTTTTTGTCAAGATATCGGATTTCATTTTCTATAATTAGGGTTGGTAATCAAGAAATAAATCTAGAGATTCAATATCTTTCTGAATCTGGTGTTTTCTCTAGCTTAAGATATTGAAGATCTTCTATGAATTTAGCTCAGACATCAAAATTCCAGCTGAAACAGCGACATTGAGAGATTCCACATTGGGATTTATCAATGGAATCTTTACCGATATTGAGTTTGGTAGGTTCAACCAAGATTCACTCAGGCCTTGGCCTTCATTACCTAAAACTAGGCATTTTTTTTGATTTTTGGAAACAGCTTTTGAGAATTCTATTGATGCATGAGAAGAGGTGTTGATGATTGTATATTTGTTTTGCACTAATATTGCTTGAATTCCTGGTTCTTCTATTGAAGTGTACAAATTAACTTCAATAATAGTGCCTGCTGAAGAGCGAATTACTTTGGGACAAAACGCATCGACTGTTCCTTTAATACATACTATTTCACCCCAAGCAAATGCAGCTGCTGTTCTAATAATGGTTCCCAAGTTGCCAGGATCTTGAATCTTGTCGAGTACTAGTATCTTGTTCGATTTTTCTATGTTATTTAAGTTCAACTTTGGTTTCTCAAATATCCCAATGATTGGAGGTGGCGAAGGTAAGTCTGATAGCTTATTCCATATTTGTGAAGTAACAGTTAAGCAGTTCTCGCAGTTATTGTGAAAGTTCCGTCTTGTATTTTCATTTGTTAATAATGCTATTGCTTTAAACTTTTTTAAGAGGCTTTCAATAGTTTTTTCACCCTCGGCAAGAAAGTACCCTTGAGCTTGCCTTTTGCCTTTTTGAATATTTTGAACAAGCTGAATCCAGCGATTCTTTTTACTAGTAATAAATCTCTTTTCGTCCATTTGAAGCTAAATCATAAAGTATTAGCTTGCAAAAGTGTATTTAGGGTTTATAATATGCAGGACTAAATTTTGTGTTTTTAATATTGAGAATCAATATTAAACGGTTTTTGAAAGGGCATAATATTGAAGTATTTATTCACCTCAGAATCTGTAACGGAAGGACATCCGGATAAAGTTTGCGATCAAATATCGGATGCGATCTTGGATGCAATTTTGACACAAGATCCAGATGCAAGAGTTGCCTGTGAAACTTTAGTAGCAACTGGTTTGGTGGTAATAAGTGGTGAAATTACAACGAGTGCTCAAGTTAATTATGCTGAGATTGCTAGAAATACCATTGCGGAAATCGGATATACCGACCCATCAATGGGTTTTTCCAGTGAGACTTGCTCAGTTTTAGTTGCTGTCAATAAACAGTCTCCAGATATTTCAGATGGAGTTTCACGCTCACTAGAAAACAGAACTCATCAATCGGATTCTGAAGAGTTAGCAAATTCTATTGGTGCCGGCGATCAAGGATTGATGTTTGGCTACGCATGTGATGAAACGCCTGAGCTAATGCCTTTGCCAATTGCAATTGCTCATCGTTTGGCTTTGAGGCTTACCGAAGTTAGAAAGTCCAATATAATCAACTACCTTAGACCTGATGGGAAGACACAAGTTACTGTTGAATACGAAGATGGTATTCCTGTGAGATTGGATACTGTTTTAATTTCTACTCAACATGATGAAGATATTAAAGTAGAGACGATAAGAGACGATTTAATAAGTTATGTAATTAAGCCAGTTCTGGAAAGATATAGCCTTGGAATTGATGAAAATACAAAAATAATTATTAATCCGTCAGGCCGTTTTGTTATTGGAGGTCCCCATGGAGATGCTGGTCTAACCGGTAGAAAAGTTATAGTAGATACATATGGAGGTTATGGAAGACACGGTGGAGGAGCATTCTCTGGAAAAGACCCTACTAAAGTGGATCGATCCGCCGCATATGCCGCGAGATATATTGCTAAGAATATTGTAGCTGCTGGCCTCGCTAAGATTTGTGAAATTCAGCTTTCTTACGCCATAGGAATGGCTCATCCAGTATCCGTTTCTGTTTTTACTCACGAAACAGGATTAATCTCAGATGAACAGATCTCTAAAATTATTGAAGAATTATTCGACTTGAGACCTTGGTCAATAATTGAAAAGTTCCAATTGAAAAAACTTCCTTCCATTGAAAATGGCACTTTCTACAAAAAAGTTGCAAGTTATGGGCATTTTGGGCGTTTTGATATTGATTTACCGTGGGAGAAGACTGATGTTGCTGAACAGCTTAAAAAAAAAGTCCAACAAGCTACACAAAAAGTTCTAGCAGCTTCTAAGTAAGTCGTGTTTATATTGTAATTGAGTATTAGTCCATAGTAGATGCGGAAGACTTGTCTTAAAAGGCCTAATTGATTTCTTTATATAAGTCTTTGGGGCGCAAGGGGATGAAGTATGAAGGAATCGATTTCTATTGAAGCAATAAACCTAAGAACTAAAAAAGTTAATGGTTTTAAGATATTAACAGTGTTCTCGAAGGAATATGGCTTAATCAAGCTGAGTGGAAGTAAGCTTGGCGGTAGAAGTGAACCGTTTGTTCATAACCGCTATTGGATTAATTTTGGAAGTAACGATATCCATTCGATTAAACAGACTGAGTTTATAGATCACTTTAGAAATTTAAGTACTGATTTAGATAAATTGTATTTAGCCTGGCAGTTTGCGGAATTTATCGAGGCTTGTTCTCATTTCCATGAGGAAAGAAGCGAACAAATATTTGATTTGCTTTTTGAATGTCTCGATCAGTTAGAAAGAAATAATGATGTCAATAATGTTGAACTGGTGAATTATTTTTTGTGGAAGCTTACTGAATTCTTAGGTTATAAACCTAATTTATCAATGTGTGAAAGAACAAAATGTTCTCTTCTTGAAGGTGAATTAGTTGATTCATGGTTTAGCTTTCAGCAAGGTGGTGTTTCGTGTAGTGCTTGTTCTAATAAACCAACTAGCGATTTTGTTACAATCTTGCCTGGAATATATAAACAATTGAATTATTTAAGTTCGATTGATGAATTCCAATCACAAGAGAGCATTAGTGATAATGCTCTGAACTTTGTAAGAACTTTACTGCAGAGATATTTACAAACACATACGGATCGCAAAATCAAATCCATCAATGGGATTTGATTTTGCGATCACTTAATTAATGGTGTTTTGGTCAATGTTGCGAATGTATTTAGTCTTATTTCCAGTAATTTCAACAATATAGTTCTCCGGACATAAATCTGCAACAATATTTTGTTTTTGCCACTCTTTAGTTAACTCATAAGGATTACCTTCTCCTAAGTAGTTTACAAAGCTCATAATTTGTAGCTTGTCTTTAGTAAAATCAACAATCCTGAATGCATGGTTCTGGAAGGGTCTCTCTTTAGGAGAAGCGATGATTAGTCCACTCTCATTTAGGGGTTTGTAATTTCCTTCTAATTCATCTGCAATAAAACCATAAAATCCTGTTGGAGCTTTGAAATCTTTATTGAAAGCAGTCGCTTGAGAGGTGAAAAATAAATAGTATTTGTTATTTCTGTAAAAGATTTGTGCTACTTCCAATTCAGCAGATACTTTATCTGAAATTAATAATGGTTTTTCTAACTTCCAGCCTTTGTTTGTCTTTTTTGCAAGACCAATACTTCCGTTGAATGTTTTATTGCCTATTGTTTTGTCCCTTGCCGTGAAAATTAGATATTCATTCTTACTTTTTGGATCTTGAAAATAAAATGGATCTCTAAATGCCGTAACTATTCCATATTCATCAAAGCCTTCGAAGGAATCGTAATATTTATTATTTGTGTTGGGTTCCAAAATTACTTTGTGTTTTTCCCACTCACTAAATTCTAATTTTTGATCTTTGAATTTAACTTTTGCAGATGTCTTTGCTATTGCTTGAAGAAAAGAAACTTCTTTTGCCTCTTTTTTACCTGCTTTTGTATAGTAAAAATCAATGGTTGAGTTTTCTGGGTGCCAGATCGAAGTTCCTGTCCATTGTCTGGATCCCAAAGCTGAATTTCGTGGAAATAAATAGCCATTATGTTTCCATTCCTTGGAATCGTAATGGCTATAGAGGATAATTTGTGCGTGATTGTGTCTTTCCTCTGGAAATAGATCTTTGGAAGTACCTAAAGAAAACATAAGTTTTAAGTTGTTATTCAATGAGGTGACTTTCCCGTCTTCTGAATATAAAGGCCAAAAGTCCCATCTATAAAATTCAGAATTGTTATTTGAATTGATCGGTGAGTTGAAATTATTTAATATTGGCAATTCATTAGTTTCATTAATTTGAATTTTGTTTACTTCTTTTTTTGTCCATCTGCTGGATGCGATTTGATTTTTATTGGAACTGGCTAAAGACCCCGTTTCGTCTAAAAACTTGAAGTATACAAAGACACAGCAAATGAGCAAGACTAAAATAATGAGAAATTTATAAAATTGAGATTTTTTTAAGGTGAGCATCTTTAATGATTTGTTTATATGTATTGGATGGACTCTATATTTATATTTTAAGCTCTTTAGAGTAAAGCTTGAAGTTATAAGTGGTGCTTTTTTAATAGTTTTTTTCTTGAGAAAATACTGAATGTGAATATCTTAATTTAAACTAGTTAAGTCATTATTTTGACTAAAAGGACTTAAGTTTTTGAATCCAGCGCCTTCTAAGGTTGAAAAAGTTGAAAAAGTGTCTGGTGAAGGAGATATTGGCATTGGTGAAGCATCTTTTTTTCCTTTTTTTGCTTCTTCCAATTTCTTAATAATATTACTTACGTTATTGGTTGCTCTGTTAATGTGTCCTGGATCTTGAGACATAGCAATTTTTACTGGTTAAGTTTTTCTTTAATGCTATTGAAGTTGAATTTGATTAACAGCGGGTAAAGAATCTAAATGGACTAGTTGATGGATCGTTTCTGTAGGGCTAACTTAATGGGAGATCCTTTTAATCAGGAGGGAAGTGTTCAGAGGTTCTTGAGAAATCCTTTAATTAAAGGGGCTAGCTCTTGATCTTCTAGAAGGAAAGCGTCATGACCGTAAGGTGAATCGATTTCGCAATAGGTGACTGGTATGTTGCAGAACTGAAGAGCTTTTACAATTTCTATGGATTGATAACTTGGATAGAGCCAGTCGGAACTGAAGGATACCAATAAGAACTTTGAATTTTTCAATGAGGAATTTTGAGACAATACTTCTCTGAGTTTTTTGTCTCCGTAATCGAAGTAATCAACCGCACGAGTTATGTATAAATAAGAGTTTGCATCAAAACGGTTAATGAAAGATCTTCCTTGATATTCAAGATAGCTTTCAACTTCAAATTCATTGTGAAGTTCAAAATTAAGTTCATCTTTTTTTCTAATCCTCCTACCAAACTTTTGATGCATTGTTACATCACTAAGATAAGAAATATGAGCGATCATTCTCGCTACGGATAAACCATCATTGGGCGGTTTTGTGTCGTAGTATTTACCTCCTTTCCAATTCGGATCATTCATAATTGCCCTTCTGCCAACTTCATGAAGAGCTATGTTCTGAGGTGATTGATAAGCAGCAGTTGCTAAAGGTATAAAACTTTGACACTTGTCAGGGTATGTTATTGCCCATTCTAAGACTTGCATGCCTCCCATAGAGCCACCAATGCAGGAGAGTAATTTCTTAATCCCGAGACTCTGAATTAATAACTCTTGGGCCTTGACCATATCTTTAATGGTAATGAAGGGGAATTTTAATCCGTAAGGTTTCTTTGTCTTTTGGTTTAATGAACTTGGTCCGGTAGAACCAGCGCATCCGCCAACAACATTGGAGCTTATTACAAAATATTTGTTAGTATCAATCGCTTTATTTGGACCGATAAATTTATCCCACCATCCAAATTTTGAGTCTTCTTCATTGAATTTTCCTGCAGCATGCGCATCACCAGTTAAGGCATGGCAAATCAATATGGCATTGCTACCCTCTTTATTTAGATTTCCATAGGTTTCATAGGCTATAGTTATGGGTGTTATGAACTCACCACATTCTAAACCTATGAATGGTAGCTCTTTTTGCTTTGTATCAACTAGCATCTTTGTTCGTTATTTATAGCATCTTGATGATTTTAGGTAAGAAAATAACCATTGCAGCAATTATTGATTGAAATACCGTTATTAGTACTCCTGCTGCTGCAATATCTTTGGCTTGTCTTGCTAATCCTGTTTTTCTTTTATCGGAAGCTAAATCAGTTAATCTTTCTATTGAGGTATTAATTAATTCAAAAGATAAAACTAAAACAATTGAGTTGATAACCCAAATCCATTCAATAAAGTTTATTCTTAATAAAAATCCCATCAAAATAGCTATTAAACCCATTGAGAGTTCAATGCGAAAGTTTTGCTCTCTTATAATAGATTGCTTTAACCCTTGAAATGCATAGGATAAACTCTTAAAAAGTTTTAATATGTCAATTTCCATAATTGAGATGCGAACAATGTGATTTGTTAACTAAATTAACATTTTCATCTTCGATATTTAGGCTGAAATTTAAAAGTTTCTTGTTTTCAGAGTAATGGAAACTTCTTGAGTCTTGTGTATTCTGTAACTTCAAGTTAATGTACTACCTTGATTGAAATATTGAAATGAAGATGGATGGTAAATTATGTCGTCAAGGTTCCTGAAGAAAAATATAAATCGTTATATTTCAAGCGGATCTGAAATATCAAAAACAGCAACTATTTCAGAAAAAGATGTTTATTTTGAATTCCCTATTCATATTGCACCAAACACTTCTATTGCTGCCGCTGTCCAAATTGGTAAATATTCCTTCATTAACTCTGGCTCTGTTATTTATCCAAATGTCTATATTGGTTCTTATGTGAGCTTGGGAAGAAACGTTCAAATTGGCCTTGCTCAACATCCCGTGGATTGGTTAAGTTCTCACACTTTTCAATATGGAAACGGTCAATTCCCAAACGATGATAAATTTACTTCATTAAAAAAGCAAAGCCACAAAATGCATAAAGATACTGTAGTCGGTTCAGATGTTTAGATTGGAACCAATGCTTTGATTTCCTCCGGCATTAATGTCGGTGATGGTTCAATAATTGCTGCGGGAGCTGTAGTGGTAAAGGATGTAGAACCGTACTCAATTGTAGGTGGAATACCCGCAAAGCATATTAGATATAGGTTTGATGAACGCATAAGAGAGCAGTTGTTGGAATTGAGGTGGTGGGAATATCCCATTGAAAGTTTGAATGGGATTAATTTTTCTGACATCAACCAAGCTATATCTCAGTTGCAAAGTCTTCATTCCTAAGAAGTATTCATTAATATTTGTATTGTAAACTGTTGTTTTGTAAAGATGGATATGGATAAGGTAGATATTTCGGTGAATATTTCAAAAGACAAAAAGTTGAATAAAAATTTATTTAATAAAGTTTGGGACTCTCACGCTGTGAAAACACTTTCGTCTGGACAAACACAATTATTTATTGATCTACACTTAATACATGAAGTGACTAGCCCACAAGCTTTTGGAATGCTTAGATCTTCTTCGTTAGATGTAATGTATCCAAATAAAACCTTTGCTACTGTCGATCATATTATTCCTACCGATACTCGACAGAGACCATTTCAAGATTCTCTAGCAGAGGACATGATTGTTGCCATTAAAAAGAACTGTGAAGAGTTTGGAATTAAGTTCTTTGGTGTTGAAACTGGTGATCAAGGAATTGTTCATGTTGTTGGTCCTGAAAAGGGTTTGACCCAGCCTGGCATGACTATTGTTTGTGGAGATTCGCACACTTCTACGCATGGTGCATTCGGTTCCATTGCCTTTGGTATTGGTACTAGTCAAGTTCGGGATGTGCTTGCAACCCAAACATTGGCAATAAATCGTCTCAAGGTCCGCAGAATTAATGTTAATGGTGATTTGAAACCGGGAGTTTATGCTAAGGATGTCATTTTACACATAATTAAAAAGCTTGGAGTTAAAGGTGGTATTGGTTATGCCTATGAATATGGTGGTTCAACTATAGAGAATATGAATATGGAAGAGCGTATGACTCTCTGCAATATGTCCATTGAGGGAGGTGCTCGTGTTGGATATGTTAACCCAGATCAAAAAACATTCGATTACCTGAAAGATAGAGAATATTCTCCCAAGGGAGAGAAATGGCAGAAAGCAGTTGAATATTGGAAATCACTAGCTTCTGATAGTGATGCTGAATATGATGATATTGTGAATATAGAAGCTGTTGAAATTGCTCCAACTGTGACTTGGGGAATCAACCCTGGTCAGGCTATGTCCATTGAAGATCTTATTCCCTCTGAAAATGAAGTAAAAGAAGAAGATAAGTTAACTTTAAAGGAAGCTTTAGAGTATATGGATTTAAAGGAACATCAACCAATAGCTGGAACAAAAATTGATGTTGCCTTTATTGGTAGTTGTACTAATGGTCGCCTCAGTGATTTAGAGGAAGTAGCCAAATATGTTAAAGGTCAAAAAGTTTCTTCCAAGGTGAAAGCCTTGGTTGTGCCTGGTTCGATGAGGGTTAAGCTTGAAGCTGAAAACAAGGGTTTAGATAAAGTCTTTGAAGAGGCAGGATTCGAATGGCGTGAAGCTGGTTGTTCGATGTGTCTTGCAATGAATCCTGATAAGCTTCAAGGAAGACAGCTCTGCGCTTCGAGTAGTAACAGAAACTTTAAAGGCCGCCAAGGAAGTCCTTCTGGGAGAACAGTTTTAATGAGCCCAGTTATGGTTGCTGCTGCTGCTATAACCGGAGAGATTACTGATGCGAGAAAGCTGTTTAATGAATGATTTTCGAGTGTAATTAAAGATCTTAATTGATCATGCAAACATCTTCTACTTGTTGAGATCTGAGATATCTTCTCCAACTGGTTTTTCTGCTTCGACTTGATTCTGAGTATGTTCTTTCATGGAGGTTAAGACTTCTCAGTTTGAGGCTTAGAGATTCACTGTCAAGCGGTTTGACTTGACTACAGTGAAAATCGGTCTTTATTATATAAGGCTTCCCCGAAGCAACAATTTGCTTAAAGCTTATTAGTGGCTGTATATGATTATTGTCTGCTTTCTTGAGGAAGTCGTATTGTCTATTGAAAGGTGCTTTGAAATCGAAGCAGATTAAGTCAATATCATTTAAGCAGTTGGATAATTTGTTTGGGAAAAGGCCAGAGGTATATAGGCATACTAAAAGTCCCATCTCTTTCACTTGTTTAATTGCTTCCGGCAGATCTTCTTGCATTGTTGGTTCTCCACCATTAAATACAATAGAGTCAATTGATGAGCGATGTTTCATGATTTGAATTAGTGCATCACCCCACGAGTAGTGGGATTTTTTCTTGAATAATTGTTTCAATGGCTTTTTAGAGTAAAAACAGTCCCAGATACTACCCTGGAGAGAGATGACTAAAGACGGATGTCCAGGAAAATCAACCTCTGAGTATGATGTTATAGAACCTATTTGTAATTCAATATTGCTCACCGAAGCAATCCTTCCTTTCTGAAAGACTTTTAATTGTGCTTCGATAAACCCTCCAACACAGGCTTTCTAATGCTTTTAGACCAGCAAAATAATTAACTGTATTAGTAATTGCCCTTGAATAAATTCGTCTATATATTGCTTTTGGAGATTAATTGTTATTGAATTGATTTTTGGAAACTTTATTCTGTGACCAAGGTTTACTTATTGAGTTGATTGAATGGCTAGAAAGACTATTACTTTTTTTATTGTACTATTTGCAATTTGTATCTTTGTATTATCGACGAAAAATAAAGCTGTTCAAACCTCTTTGGAACAGAGAGTGGATCAATATATTTCGTTGATGTCGATCGATGAAAAAGTTGGACAACTAATTATGCCTGCAGTACCAGTTGATAATGTTGACGAAGAACAAATTGAGAGGAATATTCGGGATTTTAGAGTAGGTGGATACCATTTTTTGATTGGGAAAAAAGTTTTGCATAGTTCAATGAAAACAAGGGCTTTGATTGAAAGAATGCAGGCAGCGAGTAAGCTTCCTTTATTAATAGCTGCTGATTTTGAAGGAGGAGTGGGTTTCTATTTTAAAGATGGAACCCGAGTGCCCAGAGCAATGGCCATTGGAGCTACGTTCGATGAAGAGATGTCCTATAGAATTGGATATCTTGTTGCAAAAGAGTCCAGAGAAATGGGCTTTAATGTTAACTTCTATCCAGACGTCGATGTGAACAGTAATTCAAAAAACCCAATAATAAATATTCGTTCTTTTGGGGGAGAGGCAGAGGTTGTTGCAAAAATGGCTAGAGCTTATGTGAGAGGATTCTCTGAGGGACAAGGGATTGCAGTGGCAAAACATTTTCCTGGCCATGGAGATACTGTTAAAGACTCTCATTTGATGCTTCCTTCTATAAATGCTGATTGGACTAGATTGAGTGACATTGAACTGAAACCCTTTGATGCCTGTATTGAAGAAGGAGTGCCTGCAATCATGAGTGCACACATTACTTTGCCTGCTTTCGCTAAAGATAATCTTCCAGCAACTTTATCCAAAGAAATACTTACCGGTCTATTGAAAAATAGATTGAATTTTCAAGGGCTCATTTTTACTGATGCAATGATGATGGGAGGGATTGCAAAGAATTATCCCGAAGGTAAAACCAGTGTGATGGCTATAAAAGCGGGTGCGGATATCATTCTGTATCCGGTGAATGTTGAAGAATCTTTTAAATCAATAAAGCAGGCTGTCTTGAATGGAGAAATCTCAGAAGCTAGATTGAATGAGTCTGTGAGAAAAGTTCTCACAGCAAAAGCTAGTTTGTATAAAGATATTAGTGGAGATGTAGGAGAGATGAATGATTATAAGTTCTCTAATAAGGCTTCTGATGATTTTCAGGATGTTTCCAATGATTCACATAAAAAACTTGCGAACCAAGTTATTCAATCCGCAATAACCTTGGTTAAGGATGATGAAGGCATATTACCACTTGAACTATCTAAGAATAAAAAGCTAGTTATCTTAAATGTTTTGGATGCAGCGAATGGTTGGAGAGAAGGTACCCCTGGAAAGCACTTGTACCAAGAGCTGAAAGATAAGTATCCTCAAGCAGAAAACCTTTATTTCACTGATAAAACTTCTTCGACAGAAGTGAATCTCATAAAAAACCGTTTAATGGAAGCTGATCTTATTATTATTGCTGGTTTTATTAGAGTGTCTGCTTTTAAAGGTTCTATAGAATTTACAAATGAGCAGGTTGATCTTTTAAAAAGCTTGGCGGATTTGAAAAAGCCCTCAATTATGATTATGTTTGGTAATCCCTATGCTATATCGGCGTTACCCAAGATGAAGACTTTTGTATTGGCTTATGAAAATTATTCTGAGGCTGAAGTAGCTGTTGCAAACTGTTTGTTGGGTAGGCATCAATTTCTTGGTAAATTGCCAGTAGAAATTTCTTCAATGCCTTTCGGTCATTCTGTTATTTAGATTTTCAGTATTTTCTTTGATAGAAAACATTATTAGATTGTGGATATTTAGATTTGAAGAACTTAGAAGTTATTTTTTCTTTGAGACTTGGCTTCTTGTTTAATTCATAAAGTCTGATTGGTTGGCTGCTTAGTTGGTTTTGTAATTTTTTTTGTTCTTTTAATAATTTGTTCTCTTTTTTGAGTAACTTGATTTTTTCTTTTTGAGCTTTTCTTTGTTCTTTTTTTTCTTTATCTCGTTCCCAAAAACTTGTTCTGTCTTTATTTTTTCTTTCCTTTTTGCGGTTTCTTAGTTTCTTGAATAAACCATCATCATTGTCTTCTTTCTTTTTGTTTCTTTTGTCTTTTCTTTGTTTCCTTCTCTCTTTTAGGTCTTTTCTTCTTTTTAGATCTTTTTGACGAGTGCTTTGTTGTTTTTTATACTCCTCACTATCTTCACCAAACCACCCTAAACTGGGCTGAAAGCTTATGAAAAGTGCTAATAGAAGGATTGAAACTTTAATTGAATTTTTAAACATTTCTTCAATCAATATCTTTATCGATTATTTTATAAATATTTTTTGATGGGAGTGTTTCCTCTGAGTATGGAAAATGTTTTTCATTAACACCGCGATACAAGGTATTAAAACAAATTAATATCTGTGAATGGTTTGAAACCCTTGGATAATAAGCAAAAAATGAGGTAGATTTAAATTGATACTAAAATGGTGTTAGTTTGAGTTTTGTTAATTAGTGCTGAAATGTTGACTAGTGAAAATTTGAATGTTTTAGACGCAAAAAAGTTCAGAGAAGACTTTCCTATACTTAGCAGAGAAGTTAATGGGAAAAGAATAGTTTATTTGGATAATGGGGCAACTACTCAGAAACCAAAGCAAGTTATCGACAAAATAACCAATTACTACTCTTCTGAAAATTCTACTGTAAGACGAGGGCTTTATTATCTTAGTGAAAATTCAACTTACGCTTTTGACAACGTAAGAAAGACCGTTGCAAATTTTATTAATGCTGAATCTGAAGAAGAGATTATTTTCACAAAAGGTTGTACCGATGGGATTAACTTAATTGCACGAAGCTTTGGAGGCAAATTTTTACAAGCTGGTGATGAGGTCTTAATTTCTGTCCTTGAACATCATGCAAATATTGTTCCTTGGCAGATGATTTGTGAAGAAAGAGGTGCTCATCTCAAAGTTGTACCGATAAACCAAAAAGGAGAAATAATTCTTGAGGAGCTAGAAAAGTTAATAACGGATAAAACAAAAATTCTTGCGATTAGTCATATATCTAATGTTTTGGGGACTATTAATCCAATTGAAAAAATAGTTGAAATTGCTCATGGTAAAAATGTACCGGTGCTGATTGATGGTGCACAAGGAGCTCCGCATACTAAAGTTGATGTTCAGTCAATTGGTTGTGACTTTTATACTTTTTCCAGTCACAAAATATATGGACCAACTGGGGTGGGAGTTCTTTATGGAAAATTAAAGTGGTTGGAAGCAATCCCTCCTTATCAAGGCGGTGGAGATATGATAGATAAGGTTAGCTTCGAAAAGACTACTTTTGCCCCTCCTCCTGTGAAGTTTGAAGCTGGAACCCCACCGATTGCTCAAGTAATTGGGATGGAAGAAGCAATCAAATATATCCAAAATATAGGCATTAATAAAATAGAAGCTTATGAAAATGAACTACTTGAATACGCAACTGAAAGATTGTTGAATATTGATGGGTTGAGAATAATTGGTAACGCAGATGAAAAGGCCAGTTTGATTTCTTTTTTAATGGATGATGCTCACGCTCATGATATAGGTACCATACTCGATCATGAAAATAATATTTGTATCCGAGTTGGACATCATTGTGCACAACCATTGATGAAGTTTTATGGAGTATCTGCAACCGCTAGAGCATCCTTTAGCTTTTACAATACAAAAGAGGATATTGATCTCTTAGTTGATGGACTAAACAAAGTTAAAGAACTTTTTGCAGTTTAGGCAGTTGAGAATGATTATTTCCGGTGGAATGGAGATAGTTTTTGAATCATTGTTAGCCCAATGGCTATAGGTGTTAATAAATCTGCTGGTGATGTGATGAAGCTTATTGTTTGAGAAGGTAAAGGAATTGTACTTTGGTTCTCTGGATTTATTGCAACCGCTTGTGGATCGCTGTTTTTTGGAACAATAAATGTACAGTTTACATCAACTTTTTCTGCTACTACTTTAACTGCTCTTTCGGTAACTCTTGGATTCAGGATCCTTGCAAACATACCATTAGAGCTATTTGCCATTAGATTAACCTGACTAATCTGCGGCTTGTGGGACTCAGGATTTTTCACTTTTTGAATATTAAAGACTATTCTTTTTTTTCGTACCTTAATTTCAACTCTATCCCACTTCCCTTTTTCGTTAAAGCTAACAGGATTCTGAAAGAATGTTGTTACTTTACACCACTTATTCATTACTGATTTTCCATCAATGTGAGGCAATTGTAAGAACATTCTTGGAATTGTTCTATTTATTCTGCCCTTACAGATGGTATGAAATTGTAAACCTTCAGGTGTTTCTCTTAGAAGTTTTGTTGTCGGAGATATTTCATTATTTTTATCTTTGTCACATAGTTCATTTTCCTTTGGATGAAAGGTAAATTTAAGTTTCACCTTTTTAGTTTTTGGTTTTTTTGCTTGATCTAAATTATTGATATTAGGTCTCTGTGTTCCTGAAATATGCATATGCTTGTAAATCGATTAATAAGTATCCCAAAAAGGCTACAACTAAAGTTGAGGGCTTGGGGTGTTTGATTATTTTTGTAACAAAAGCATATTGATTGTAAATAGGAAGAATAAAGAAAAAGCTTATGTAAGCCAACATATTCGTTCTGAACATTTTCATTTATTGGGGTTGCCTATAATGTATTGCTTTCATCATTCTCAGTTTTAGTTGTTTGATTATGAAGGCTTTGAAAAAACTCCCAAGGTGATTTGGCCTGATCGCTTTGAGCTGAGTCTGGTGTTGTTGAATTGTCTGAATTTGAACGATCTAGTAATACATTGTTTCCATCATCCTCAGTTGGTCGATTAGAAAGATTTGGGATAAACTCATCATGACTTTCCTCCAGTTTTTTTAGATCTGACTCTAGTTTTATTGGATTATTGGTGTTTGAAGAAGCTGGACTTGGTGATAGAGGATTTGAAGGATTGTTAGTGCTTTGACTATTGATAGGTCCTGTCATTGGCCTACGTCCTGTCATGGTATAAGCTAGTTCTGCAGGTAATTTACTTCCAATATCAATTAGAAATTTATCATCAAGTTTTGGATTAGAGGCAGCAGAGTCGATAGTGGCAGTTGTGAGTCCAATACCTAAATCTCCGGCTAAGCTTTGTCCCAGTCTAGAGCTACCTAATCCTCCCGCAACTGTACTTGTACCAATAGAAGTAAGTCTCTGTCCAAAGTTTTTTTCGAGTCTGTATTGAAAATAGCACCCCCAGGTTCACTGACTGAACTTGTTATGAATGCCGATCCTGCAGTTCCAAAAACTTGCGAACCTGATATGTAAGATAGTTTGCTTGCTATTCCAATATTTGCAGTTGTTAATGCACCGGCTTGTGCCCCACCCAGAAAATCACTTCTAAGATCATTGAATGTTCCAAACTGAGACTTGAATTGTTTTTTGTAAGCAGCTCTGGATGAATCATCATAAAATGCTTCTGATGATAAGTTAGATACAGCTCCAATTCCCGCAGATGTTGAGCCCCAGATAATAGCACCTCCCTGTAGGATCCATCCTCCTTTGGTCAGAAGTGCCGCTTTGCCGGTAAAGCCTCCAGCAGTGACTACTGAGCCTGAGATACTTATGACAGCTGGTGCTGCTATTATTGATGCAACGACGGCTCCGGTAACAGCAGCAGTATTTCTAGTTGTTTTGGCAACAATTGCACCGGTTTTTGCACCCTGAGAAACTTCTTTTGCTGCTTTTAGAACTTCTTGGTTTGAACTTTTCGAAATTTCTTTATATCTTTTCTAAGGCTTGTTCTGTTGTCAATTCATCTGAATTTAATTGATTGAAGATCTGTTCTAATTTTTGCTTTTCTTGGATTAAGGGTTTATTTAGCTTTAATGTTCCTAAGCTAGTGTCACTTCGGTGAAAAGGATTCCACCAATTGTCTCCAGTTGTAGTATTTGCAATATGATCAAAAGGGTTGAGTGAATTGACTTCAGTACTATCAATTGCTTTATTGATGCTCGCAATATTTGAATTGATTAGCCTCATCACTTCAGCTTTTTTCTTCCTATCTACACTAACTGAAGCGTTCTTTTCTTTTGTTTGATTTCTTTCTGTATTTGATCTTCCAGGTTGAATCTGAAATTGTTCTTGGGGAATAACTTGTTGATTAATACTTATGTCTTGTTGAGCTTGCTTGTTTCCTACTGAAACTATTTCTGTGGCACTTTGTGCAATGTTTTCAGATGTTGAACTACCATTGAGATCTTGACCTTTTTTTATAACTTTTCTTTCTTGTGGATTTTCTGTCGCGCTTTTCCCATCAGAGTTTGCCAAAGCAACTGGTGACTGCGTTGTATTGTTAGTAATTGCTTTAAAGCTTTTATATATGTCTAAACTGGTTCCACCTTTGCTACCATCAAAATCGTAAACGGCAACCGCTTTGGGTAACCATTCTCGTATTAATTTTTCCTCAACATAATATTCTTCTCCTTCATCATTACCATTTAGATCGATTTTGAAAACCTTAAAATTTCCTACTTCGTAAGTATCATTGCTTTGGTTAAACTTTCCACCGAATTGTCTTGCTTTTGACTTTGTTTTTGAGTCTAAATATTTGAGATCCTTGAAAGCATTATATTGATAATCATTTCTTGTTTTTGCATTGTTGAAAAACTCAATAACTTTTTGAGAAACATTATTTGAATATTTGAAATTGAAATTTTCCATTTTTGATTTAGAGTTTGTGATCAAGCACAACTGTTAAGGAAGTGTGAAATACTTTAGGACTTTGTAAATACCTCTTGGATTTTAGTGTAATCCCCAATTCTTGCCTTTTAGTTGGGGTGAGGTTTAATAAAAGTTAAGATTTTGAGGCTTTCTGACAATTTAGCTCTAGTTCTGCAGAGATTTGAAAGCTAATGCATACATTTTTATCTGTTTAACCATTGCAGCAAGTCCATTTGCTCTGTTCATGGATAAATGTCTGTCTAAACCTATTCTTGTAAAAAACTCTGGTTGTGTTTCCAAGATTTCATCTGGGGTTTGGTTAGAATATATTTTCATTAAGAGAGCTATTAAGCCTTTCACTATCATTGCATCGCTGTCTGCAAAGTAAATAACTTTTTTATTGTCTATTTTTGAAAATAGCCACACTTGTGATTGACAACCGCTGACCTTATTGTCATCCAAGCGAAACTCTTCTGGAAATTGCTGTAATTCTCTGCCTAACTTAATTAAATGCTTATATTTTTCTTCCCAGCTCGTGAATTTTGAAAAATCTTCTATGATTTTGTCTTGAGCTTCATTAAGACTCATTTAAAAACTCTTAAAATTAATGTAATTTGTATATATTTGTCTAAATTATAGGTGAAATTAGCTCAAATGGTGAGCTGTTCTAGAATTTTAGTCAGGGTATTTTAGTCAAAAGTATAGTTCTAAACTAATCAATGGGCTATTTTTAGGGTTATCTGACTGTAAAGACTTTGGGGTCCTCTTATAATATTTTTAACGAATGAGATAAACGGTTATGAGAAATATGAAACTAATTGCAGCTTCTTTGGCTTTAATACTTTTTTCTCAATTTAGTTTGAGTGCCTTAGCTGGTCTTTTTAGAATGACCGAAAGGCAAGAAATTATGGTTGGAGCTCAAGCTGCCACTCAGGTTGAAAAAACTCAGCCGATTTTGAGAGACAAAACTGTTACTGATTATGTAAGCAAACTTGGTAGGAAATTGGTTGTTCACTCTTATAGAGCTGATATCCCGTACCGTTTTAGAGTTGTTAACTCAAAGCAGGTGAATGCTTTTGCTCTTCCTGGTGGCTTCATTTATATAAACAGAGGGTTGATTGAAGAATCTGAAACCGAAAACGAACTCGTTGGTGTTATAGCTCACGAAATAGGTCATGTTGCTGGAAGACATGGAGTTACCCAAGTCGCTAGAGCTCAAAAAGCTAATTTGGCCCTAGGAGTATCTAGATTGCTTTTGGGCCGTGTACGTGGTGGTTCGACAATATTTAATGGTGCTAGATTGGTCACTCAAGGAACATTCTTAAAATTCAGTCGCGATCATGAAAGAGATGCTGATCGGAGAGGAGCCTATATGATGCATGCTGCAGGCTGGAATGCGGAGGGAATGGTTTCTTTCTTTGATAAGCTTTCTAAAAGTGGAAGCAGTAGGGCTGCCGCTTTCTTATCAACTCACCCTTCTCCTTCGGAGAGAAGAGATAATGTCTCTGATTTGATCGCTCTTTGGCATGGTGATGGACGCATTAATTCTCAAGAATTTAAGAATATAAAAGCAAGATTGAGAAAAATAAATTGAGGATATTTTTTCTGATAATTGAATTTTGATGAAAATAAAATACTAATTATGTTATTTAGTCTTAAAAAAGAACTTTTCTATCCCTTATAAATTAATCCAATTACTTGCATTTTTCTGTGGGCAGCTATCAGAGAGGTTTGGACGAGGTTATAAGAAAATTCTATTCCTAATGTGTTGCTATTTAGAGAAGATACAAGTAAACCAACTTCTTCTTTATTGGGTTTCGTGTTTGGGTTAATACCAACAATTGTTGTTTGGTCGAGTTCTTTTAATTCTTCTGGAATGATATAGAGGTTGTTGAGGGCGAAGAAACGTTCACCTTTAGAATTATCATTAGGACCAATTAATGGGTTTAAAGTAGCTAGATTTATATGATCAATTACTACAGATAAGTTATCCTTGAAATTCTGTTTGGGGTTGTTTTCATTGTGACTTGTTGAAGATATTCCTCTATCAATTACCACTATTCTTTTGAAGTTTTTGTTTTTTGCATAATCAACTAAATGAAAAACCTCATCTGAAAAACTATTTAGGTTATTAGCTTTTGAAAAAACTGTATCAGTGAAGTTTATAATAAATTCTTGATTGGTTAAGGATTCTACTAATAATTCAGAAGGTAAATTCATTGTTCTTCAAACTCAAGTTTTGGTGCTTTTCTCCAGATTTCTTCTAATCTATAAAAATCTCTTTCCGGTTGATGCAAAATATTAATTAGCACCTCACCATAATCTAAAAGAATCCATTCTCCGGCTTTGAAGCCTTCTCTTCCATCAACTTGAAAATTATTATCACTCAATTCGCTTTCCACCATTTTGGCTAATGCCTTCACTTGTGCCTTGACCGGCTGACTAACAATTACAATGTAGGAACAAATACTTGTTAATTCATCAACTTTGAGTACTATTGGCTGCCAGGCTTTTTTCTCTTGACAAATTTCTATTGCTAGCCTCGCTATTTCCAGTCCACTATCTTTCAAATCTTTTTGATCTCTGATTTTGTAATAAAATATATTTTCAACTAATAAATTTAGCAGATTGTCCAACAACCTTTTAAGAATTGGCAATGGTTTTGATTCCCACAGATTAGAAGAGGGGTATAAATTAATTCTGGGTGGAATAGAGATACCTTTTGAAAAGGGTTTGGTCGGCCACTCGGATGCTGATGTGCTTACTCATTCGATAATTGATTGTTTACTCGGGGCTTCGAATCTGGGTGATATCGGAGAACATTTCCCACCTTCCGATCCGGCTTTCAAGGGTATTAGCAGTTTATCTTTGTTGAAAAATGTCAAAGATAAACTGCTTCTTGAAAAGTGGCAAATTGTGAATATTGACTGTATTTTAATTTGTGAGAGACCGAAGATATCTTCATATAAGAACAAAATTGTAAGTTCTTTAGCAGAAGCTTTAAACCTGAGTGTAGATAGATTGAGTATAAAGGGGAAAACGGCTGAGAAGATGGGATCTCTTGGGAGAGAAGAGGGTATTGTTGCTATATCAACTTGTCTATTGGAGAAGGGATAATATTTTGAATTTGAATTATTCCATAAACTAATGCACCAATAGTGATTAACAATGTGACTATGGATTTAATTGTTGCAAAAGCCGATGTTTTACATTTGCTTTTTGAGCAAGGTAGGAGCATGAAGGATACTGCTAAAAGTAAGCAGTCTTCAACGGTAGCTTGCCAAGGCTCACGTTTTATTAGGTTTCCATAACAGCCACAGGTCGGTGCTTGGTTCAAGGAGCCCCAAATTGTTATTGGTATCATTCCGATTAGAAGAATTTGTGCCCCAAGAAGACTAACCCTTAAGTTGCAGTTCAACAAAATTGATAGACCTACCCAAACTTCTATTGCAATTAAAAAGACACTTAAATAGTAAAGTGCATCCTCAGGTATGGGGATTTTATAAGCAAGCGCTTGCTGAACGAAATCTTTTAAAGGTAAAAGCTTACTGAAGCCAGAAACTATGAATACAGAGCCTAAAAAATATCTAATTAAGCTAAAAAGCCAAGGTTTTGGTGTTTGAATTTCCATAGAATTAAACAACTTTGTTTATTGCATTCTTTAAAGTTATATATCTAAAAAAGCTTTTTGACGATATTCCAAATAAGGATTGTACAAACATATACGTCAACAATACAACCAATGAAATAATTGCAGCATTCAAGTAATCCGCTTTTTGAGTTGGTAATCCTGGGGAATAATATTTGAGGGTTTGTTGATATATTTGGAAAAGGTCATTGATTTTGTCTTGAGATTTCAAAGGTGAATTCATAATTTCTTTCCAAATAGTTTCAACTTTTTTTCCTTTGTATCTAATCCATCTTTTCGATTTTTCTCGATCTTCTTTGATCTGTTGTGGTATTTCCTCTTCTGTTCTTTTAATCTTGTATTTGGATAGAATATCCGAGAATTGTTTTAAAGTAATTTCATACTTTTGGTAATTGAATTGAGCTTCATATACGGAATCTCTTAAGTGCTTGTTGGCTTGTGAGTTTATATAAGGGATTTGGAGAATAAGTAAAAATAGGGATGTAACCAACACTACTTTGAATAGAGTGTCAAGGAATCCAAGTATTACTGCAAATACCGAAGCAATTGAGGAAAAAACAATATTACTTCTAAAAGCATCAGCTTTACTTATGGCTTCTCTAACTTGATCGCACTGTTCTATATTCAGCCCACACTTTTGAAGCTCTTCGTTTTTGAGCTGATGTGTTGGAGATTTGCGAAGTGCTAGACGAACTAAATTGCTTACTATTTTTCCTCTTTTGAGTTTGGAATTTGAATTGGAAGTGTCTTTTGAATTTTTATTGTTTTTACTGAAAGGTTCTTTTTCTTTATTTCTCGATGTATCTTCAATTGATTTAGGATTCTCTTCTATTTTTACATTCTCGAAACCTTTCTTTGCAGAATCGGGAAAGGGCTTTGACTTGTCCGACTGATTGCTCATAATCAAATAATTACAGATATTAGTATTTAAGCATATTCAATCAATGTAACATTATTCAATAATTCGAGTAAGAACTCCCTCTTGAAGTAGAGTATTTTTTATCTCCGGAATTGTTGTTTCTCCATAGTGCAGCATTGATGCTAAAAGAGCTGCATCTGCTTTTGTACTTTTGAAAACATCTATTATATGCTTTAAGGAGCCTGCACCACCCGATGCAATAACGGGTACATTGACTTCTTCCGATATAGCAGAGGTTAGAGAAATATCATAGCCTGCTTTCGTTCCGTCAGCATCCATGCTCGTTAGGAGTATTTCTCCAGCACCTTGGTTGACCATTCTTTTTGCCCATTCAATAACATCTATTCCAGTGGCTTCTCTTCCACCTTTGATGAATACTTCCCAGTTCGAGTGTGTACAATTCGATTTTTTTACATCAATTGCAATAACAATGCATTGTGAGCCATATTGACTTGCACCCTGTTGAATCAATGATGGATCTTTGACAGCTCCCGAATTAATACTTACTTTATCAGCTCCCGCTCTCAGTAAATCTCCAATATCTTCAGGTCTATTGACACCTCCTCCAACGGTTAAAGGAATAAATACTTCGGTGGCAGTTCTGTTTATTACATCAATAAGTGCTTTTCGTGCTTCAAAACTGGCTGTTATATCCAAAAAACAGATCTCATCCGCTCCGCTTTCATTGTATGATTTGGCTAGTTCTACTGGATCACCAGCATCTTTGAGACCAACAAAATTTACCCCTTTGACAACGCGTCCATTTTTTACATCTAAGCAGGGAATTATCCTTTTTTTGAGCATTTCATTCCACAATGGAAACAGGGGTAAGCTATTCTAACTCAAGTTATTTACTAATGCTTTAAATTTCCGGACCCTTTAGTGGGAGCTCTTTTTAACTGTCTAAGTTGCTTTTCTCGTTCAATAATGGATAATTCGATAATTGAGAAGATAGTTGTTTACTGTCTTCAGTTTGTTTTTCACCTTGGTACATTTCATTTAGTTGTTTTTTTATGGTATTGATTATTTCATAATCCTCTTTTTTCTCTGCGATGGATAGTGCCTCTCTGAAGGCTATAAAGGCTAAAGATCTATTTGAGTTTGGATCTTTTAGTTGCGATAAGGTTTTGTAGGCTATTCCAAGGTTGTTGAGAGTTACAGCACATTCGATGGATTCTTTTGCTGTAGACGAATGTTGATTGATTAGACAGGACAAAGTCTTTCTGTAAAATGCTATTGCTTGTTCTATGTTTTTACTTGTATCTTTTACTTTAGACATTTTCCAGAAGCAACAACCGATGCTGTTAAAGATTAGAGGCTTAATTTCCTCATTAACTCCAATCAAAGATTCTTTGTATGAGTCAATTGCTGTACATAAATTAGCCACTGTTTCTTCGTGATCGGCTAATAATCTAAAAGCATCTGCAATATTGCGGTGAACTGAGGAGAGAATGCTATTGGGCAATTCTTTCCTGAATTCTTGAATAGATTTAATCAATATTTGACTTGCTAAGTGAAGAGTTAAGGCGCTTGGTTTTACAGAATATAGTTTCATGTAGGAATTACCAAGACTTATATGAGATAAAACAAATGTTGAAGAATTCATAACGGAGTTATTATTCGGCTTAATCGAATTAACATTTTGGAGAGTCATTTTCATAGAACTCTGCAATTTAATTGTTTTCTTGAAATATTCAACCGCTTTTATGAGGTTGTCTTCAGTAAGCTCCTCTTCTGACAAAGTTAAGTAGGCGTTTCCTAGATCGTTATATGTTTTTTGTTCTTCAAGAAAATTAAAGTTCTTCTGAAAAATTTCTAGTGAAGAATTTAAGAGAGAAATTCCCTCGTGAATGTACTGAGAATTTCTTTCAGCATCGTTGAATTCGTTTCCTTTTGCTAGAACTAATGAACAAAGGCCAAGTAATCTGGTCCAAAAAGCTTTTACAGTTGGAGCTTGCGATTTTTCCAGATTGTCTCTAAAGATTGAGACAATTTCGCTCTGTACCTTATGCTTTAAGCCAATTGAACAGAAGTAATCAATTGTTTTTTCAAATATTGGAAGTAGTTGTGCTCTTTCGTCAAAATTAACATTCAATTGGCTAACACAATAGTCTAAGGCTGATACTAAAAATATTGTATTTTCGTTTTGAACTCTTTTATCGTCTCTGAGGACTTCTAAAAGATAAAAAGCCATTTTAGGTACTAATTCTTCGAAGTTTAGGCTAGCAATACTTTTTTCTTTGTAGATAAACTCTTTCACGAGATTGTGAACCGCAAAACAAGGTTCTTGGTAAGGCTTGGAAAAAACTTTTCTGATTAATCCAGAGTTCTTCAAAGAGTTTAAGGTTTGGACACATTCATTTTCCGATAGGTTGAAGATAAATTGAATTAGACTATTTGAAAAAATGTTTATTGGTATATAACTGCAGAATAAAAGTATTTGTTTCTCAGACTGAGTTAAGTGTTCAAGGAAATAAGAAATCAGCTGGGGTAGATAGTTGCTTGAGTTTTTATCTAAATGTTTTTTTGAAGAGAAAATTAGCTGAAAGGCTTCTTCTAAAGATAAATTGTTATTTTGCTCAATTAGTTTTTCTAATAGTGAACAAAAAAGAATTAAATTGAAAGGACTCCCTTTTGTGAACTCAAATAGGTCTGAAACTAAAGCTGGGCTTGCTTTAAACCCAATTGAAACCTTCTCTAAAAAGAAATTTTTAACTTCTTGATTATTGATAGAAATAATCTCTAATATATTTCTTTTGAAATTATTATCTAGTCTGCATATTGAATTGGCCGATAGTGTACTGCTGATCAGAATCAATTTAGAACAAATAACATTTGAATTGAGTAGCTTTATTAAGTCATTTTTGTTAATCAATTCAATGTTATTCAATAAAACAATAAACTCTTCATTGTTCAGTATCTGGGTAAAGGTTTGTAGGGGATCTTCAATGCTGATTGGTGATAGTCCACATTGCTCTGTCAAAATGATTTTTAATCCATCATTTAAAGAATTAATACTTTGATCAAAAGAAAAGGATAATACGTTAGATTCATTGATGTTGAACATATCCTTTGCATATAAGCTTGCAAGATATGATTTCCCAATTCCGTTTTCACCAATCAAGAATAAGAAATTATTTTTGTGAAAATGGCTTTTTATGTAATTCAGTTCTTTATTTCTGTGTATAACCGGATATTGAATTTCTAAAAAAGGAAAAAATGTTTTTTTGTTTTCGCTAACAAAATTTTCCATAAAGTTTGTTGTGACATTCGGGCGAGTTGACCTAATGTCTTGAGATGAATTTGTCTTTGACAGGTCTATCCTGGTTTCAAGCAATTTTTCGTTTAATTCTTCATTTGTTTGTGGATTAAAGTTGGACTGTGAAATTGTTGAATCTTTCAAAATATTAATTTTGTTTTTTTGATTTACAAGTCTGTTTGAATTAATTGGATATTTCTTCGTTATTCTTAAATTTTGAGTATCTGTTTCTTTTTCTTTAAAGTATTTTTGTATGAATTTATTTTGTCTTGATGAGGAGTTTTTGTTCTCATTATTCTCAATTTCTTTTCTTATTTCAGGTTGTTCTTTTTTGAAAACTTTTTCTTGACTTGCTATTGTTCTTTGTTTTCTTAAAGTTGCTTTACTGAATTCGGGTTCTTCTTCGTTTGAAATTGAATCCGTCGTTTTTTCTTTACTGATAACAGTTCTAATGGAAAAAAACTTTCCTTCATTATGTTGGTTTTGAGATTCTTTAGTTGTATCTTTTTGAGTGAATTTGTTTGTTATTTCTCTCGAGATTTTTTTAAGAAGGTTTTGATAGAAGGCGTAATTTTTACTTGAAGACTGTTCATGAAAAAGCTCTGTGTACAGTTGCCAAGCTAAAAAGCAGAAACCGAGAATAAGAATAAATGCAATATTCGGTAATGACAAATGAAAGCTTTGGAGGAAATTTAACCAGTTTTGCAACATACACTACCAACAAATGAGTAGCAAGAAGCCGAGATCGACATTTGAACTAATTATTGCTTTTTTAGTTCCATTTGGCAAAGACTTCTTTTCTAACATGCAGGAATTAGTAAGCAAGGTTTGTCTTTCTAGAAATTTTGTGAATTAATCTGATCCCTAGTTATGGTCTTGAGATAACCAATTGCAGCCCTCAGTTGTTCAGAGTCATTGCGAACAAAAATGTCAGGTGTAATTCCGGTTTTATTGATCACTCTTCCTTTTGAAGTTTGCAATTGACTCACGGTTATGTGCAAAGCGGAGCCGTTTGATAATGCTTTAATTTGTTGTACTAACCCTTTCCCAAAAGATTTTGTCCCTACTAGCACAGCAATATTGTTGTCTTTGAGTGCGGTTGCTATAACCTCACTAGAGCTTGCGGTTTGTCCATTAATCAGTATGACTATTGGGTTGGAATATAAAGTGTTGGGTTTGGCTGTGAAAATTCTTTTTCCTTCATTGCTTATCATTATCAACAACTTGCCACTTTTAATGAACAAGTCTGCAATTATTAGTCCATTTTTTAACAAACCACCTTTGTTGGAGCGGAGGTCTAGAATTAAGCTGTTGCTGTTTTTTGCTTCTTTAGAAAGTAAGAGATTCTCAACTTCATCGGCAGCACTTTTTGAAAGCAGATCGTCTATTTTTATGTAAAATATTCCGCTATTCAATAGTTTTGATCTAGTGCTTAGAATAGGTATCTCCTGCATTTCAATTTCTACTGAAAAAAATAGATAACCTCTTTGTAAATCTAAAAGTGTTTTTTTACCAACTTCTGCATGAATTAATGCCTGATTGATTTCTTCAATGTTTAGATATTCAATTGGGATTTTGTTAATCGAGATGATTTTGTCATTTTCCTTGATACCCGCTCTATCGGCAGGTGAATTTGTTTGAATCCTTGTGATTAAGGACTGATCGATAGGATCTACTGTTATTCCGAGTCCAGTGGATAAGGTTTTGATTCTTTTGAGTTCTTTATTAGCTGCTTCAGGAGTTAAATATTTTGTATAGGGATCTTTAACTTTGGATGTTAAGCAATTGATTGCTTTATAGATACTGGACTGATTTTTTTCTCTACAATCTTTAATGGCTTTTTCGGTCAAAAGCCGCTTTATATCCTCTGGGCTATAGTAATTATCTTTGAGAAGAGTTAAAGCTTCTTGAAATAAAGCTTGTTCGTTCTGTGATAAGGAGATTCCCGGTAAGGAAATGAAATAGACTAGTAGAAATGAAGATAAACTTAACTTATGTTTATTCAATCTATTTATGCTTGGATGATTTGAAAATCTAGAAAGAAATTTGCAGAACTTTGTATACATTAAATGCTGATTATTCTTATGAATTATTCTACAACATCAGTAATAGAGCAATAACGTATTTGATAATTTTCTTGAATTTGTAAAAGTAAACTTCTATAGATGCTTTTTGCTTTGATAAATAGCTTTATCTCTATTGATGCTTGATTCTCAAAATACTGATGTAACTCTTAGACTAAGGTGAATCAAAAAATAAAAAAAATATTAAATGTAAACAACTTTTACTTGCTAAGATGTTTAGGTCTAAATTCTTAGTATATGTTTCCGCACCTTGGATTCCCTGAAATAATAGTTTTATTAGGTATTGGTCTTTTAATTTTTGGGCCAAAAAAACTACCTGAATTTGGGAAGTCAATTGGAGAAGCATTTGTGAATTTTAAAAAATCTTTTCAAAAGTCTTCAGATGAGCAATTTAAAGCGGATCAAGATGATTTGAAAGATAAGGAAACTATATAAATTATCGTCAATAGTCTTTCTGGGAGTACCTTATTACAGTGACAGCAACAACAGCAACAGCCGAGCAGGCCATTCTTTCGGAAGCAGTTTTGTATGCACTTTTTGATCAACTCAATCAAACTCATTTTGATAGTACCGTTCCACTTTGTAGAATTAAATGGTCAGATCGTATCGGTACCGGTAAGAATTATCATCGATTTGCAGATTTTACGGTTTTTGCTGATAGACAATTTATGCCTGTTATTCGTTTGTCTAAAAACCTCTTAGCAAAGGAGACTATTAAAAGAATATGTGAAGTACTATTCCATGAAATGACACATATTTGGCTCTGGGATAACAAAAGGCCTTGGGGACATACTCCAGAATTTCATGAAAAAGCAAAAACTTTCAACTTCTCTTTAATAGATGTTCCAAGTGATCAGCCTGTTAATAACTGATAAATTGCTTACTATATTCTTAATGTATTGAAGTGACCGAGCTTGCTATCTCACAATATATTTCTTTAGAGTTACGCTATAGTTGAAAGTATCTTTCCGCTGTTGGTTTTGAAAATTGACTAATTCTACTTTAGAGAAAAATATTGAGGAAATTCTCTCAAAATCCAAGCTTACATTAGACGAGTATAAACTAATAAAAGACTTGATTGGTCGTGAGCCTAATGAAGTTGAGATCGCTATGTTTGGAGTAATGTGGTCAGAGCATTGTGCATATAAAAACTCTAAACCCTTGCTTCAGACACTTCCAACAAAAAGCGAAAGAGTAAAAGTCTTAGCTGGACCGGGTGAAAATGCTGGAATAGTTGATGTTGGTGATGGAATAAGAATTGCATTTAAGATTGAATCACACAATCGACCGACTGCAATTGAACCCTTTCAAGGTGCAACTACGGGTGTAGGTGGAATTCTTAGAGATATTCTTACTTTAGGGGCCAAGCCAATTGCCTTTTTGAATAGCCTTCACTTTGGAGATCTCAGCAATGAGCATTCGAGGTATTTAATTACACATGCTGTTGCTGGAATAGCAAATTATGGTAACTGTACCGGTATTCCAACTGTAGGTGGTCAAGCCATATATCATGAATCTTACCAAGGTAATCCACTTGTTAATGCGATGTGTATTGGACTTCTTGAAGTGGAACAGCCTGTTACAGCTGCCGCTAAGGGAGTTGGCAACCCTGTCATATACGTTGGTTCTGAAACCGGTCGAGATGGTCTTGGAGGGGCTTCATTTGCGAGCTCAGGGTTGAGTAATAAAAGTAATAAAGATAGGCCAGCGGTTCAAATTGGTGATCCATTCATGGGTAAAATACTTATTGAATCGTGTTTAGAGGCTTATAAGTCTGGATTAGTTATTGCTTCCCAAGATATGGGTGCCGCCGGATTAACTTGTGCTTGCAGTGAAATGAGTGCAAAAGGCAATGTCGGAATTGATCTTAATTTGGATAAAGTTCCCAGCCGAGGAGAGCTAGAACCTCATGAATATTTGTTATCTGAATCCCAAGAGAGAATGTTATTTATTGCTGAGTTGGGTAAAGAAGATGAGTTGATTTCCATTTTTAAAAGGTGGAATTTACCCGCAATGGTTGTTGGAGAAGTTACTAATAGTGAATTGGTGAGAGTCTTTTACAAAAATGAGTTAGTAGCTGAACTACCTCCTAAAGCTTTAACCGATCAAGCCCCAATCTATACTAGAGAATCTCTTGCGCCCAAAGTATCAATAAATGTAGTTTCTAAAGCTGATTTTAAGTTAGATAAAGAAGAAATTCAAAAAGAACTTTTAGATAGGTTATCCTCTTCGGATTTTAGTTCAAGAGAGTGGATATATGAACAGTACGATCAACAGGTTCAATTGAATACTATTTCTAAACCCGGTCAAGCTGATGCAGCAGTGCTTAGATTGAGAAAACCAAATGGTAAGCCCAGTGAAAAGGCTTTAGCAGTTTCTTTGGATTGCAACCCTAAATACGTTCAAGCAGATCCATATCTCGGCGCTCAGATTGCTATGGCTGAAGCTGCCAGAAATCTCTCTTCCGTTGGAGCTAAGCCTTTAGCAATTACAAATAACTTAAATTTTGGAAACCCAGAAAGACCTGAATCTTTTTGGTATCTGGAGCAGTCCGTGAAGGGTATTAGAAAAGCTTGTGAAGAGTTGGATGTTCCGGTTACTGGTGGTAACGTTAGTTTATACAACGAATTCTCTGATGGAAGACATATATTGCCAACTCCAGTAATTGGAATGATTGGCTTAGTCGAAGACTACAAACAAACTTGTAAAATTCCTTTTAAAGAAGAAGGTAACAATATTTGGTTAATTGGAGACACTTTCAATGAAAGAGATTGTCCTAGTCTGGATTGGAGTAAAGAGAAACTACTTCATCAATTTTTGCAGGAAAAAATATCTTCCGGAGAAATCCTTTCTTGCCATGATTTAAGTGAGGGAGGACTGCTTATCTCTCTCTCTGAAATAATTCTTGCTAGTGATTTTGGTGTGCAAATTGAAATTGAAAAACATAAGTCTTTAAGATTAGCTTCTATCTTGTTCGGTGAGTCGCAAAGTAGGGCAATAGTGACTACAAAACCGGGAAATGTCTTAAATGCTCAAGGTTTGAAAACTCAAAAGTTAGGAATAGTTTCTAAAAAGCAGAATCTTCAAATTAATTTAAAGGAGTTTGGAGAAATATTGGACTTATCGAAGGACGAGTTAAAAAGAGCCAATAGAGTTGAAGTGTAACCATCCTGGTTTTATGAATTTGAATAAAAGAGCTGTAATTATCAAAACAATCGTTTGTATTATTCTGACTTTATCAATTTCCTTTTTTCCCGAAGCTTCAAATTCACAAACGAGTCCAAAAGCCGAAAAAGAAGCTAAAGTCCAAAGTTCTATTAGGAAGCCGCAAGATGTAAGACCTTTGCAAAAAGGAAAGGTTGAAAAAGTGATCATGGACTATCACTCTCAATTACCTAATGGCCAAAAACAGAGAGAGCAGTTAATTCAAATTAAGACATCTACGGGACAAGTAGTAGAAGCGATTAACTCAATTCCACCTAATTTGTCCTTTCAAGTTATCTTGAAAAAAGGGGATAAAATTATACTTAGTCAAGAAGACGGAGCTATTTACATAGAAGGTTATGATCGCACCAATGTGAGTTGGGCTTTGCTGATTGCTTTTCTTCTTCTGGTACTTTTTATAGGAGGGAAAAAAGGTGCTCTAGCACTTATATCTTTATTAGCTATGGGTGGGTTCATGCTTTATGGATTAATCCCAAGTCTCAAGATGGGAATATCTCCTTTATTTGCAGCTAGTTTATTTTGTGTTTTAAGTACCTTAATTACCATAACAGCGGTCAGTGGATTTAACTATAAAGCTCTTGCCGCTGTTGGTGGAACTGTTGGGGGCGTGGTTTTTGCGGGACTAATTGGTTCTTGGGCTGTTTTTGCAGCTCGTCTTTCTGGTCTTATGGAAGTTGAAATGGAAAGCTTGCATTATCAGTATCCTGGGCTGCAAGTGAATCAAATGATAGCTGCTGCGGTCTTAATTGGTTCATTGGGGGCGGCAATGGATGTTGCTATGTCAATATCGAGTTCAATGTATGAAGTCCACATAGCAGCTCCAACTAAGCAGTTTAAGGAACTATTTCAATCTGGAATTAATGTTGGGAGAGATGTTATGGGAACCATGGTGAATACTTTAATCCTTGCTTATGCTGGTAGTGCTTTACCCACCTTAATTCTTTTCACTCAAATTAACCCAGAATTATTGCTTAATATGGAACTAGTTGTTAAAGAAATAATTCTTTCCATAGTTGGCAGTATTGGGTTAATCTTAACTATCCCTTTGACTGCATCTCTTGGTGCATATTTGTTCTCTCGATCTTCTAGATTGCTTTTGAATTCTCAATCACTTCAAGGTGATGCTGAGAAAATAGCAGTGTAAAATGTTTGGAAAATAACTCTTAGCTTTTATTAACAAAATTATTCGAAGGCCAAATAACAATTCTATTATTAAATGAAAAATCATAAGATACAGATATATGACACCACTTTGAGAGATGGTTCTCAAATGCATGGTATTTCATTTTCAGTTGCGGATAAGCTGAAAATAGTTAGCTTATTGGATGAGTTGGGCGTTGATTATATTGAAGGTGGATGGCCGGGTGCAAATCCAAAAGATATTGAATTTTTTCAAGAGGTGAAAAATTTAAAATTAAAAAATTCACAGATTGTAGCCTTCGGAAGTACCAAAAGAGTTGATAGTGAGAATTGTGATGAAGATCCAATCTTAGAAGCCTTGATAAAGGCAGAAACATCCGTTGTGACTATAGTTGGTAAAACTTGGGATTTGCATGTTGAACAAGCGTTAAGAACAACTTTAGATAACAATTTGAAGTTGATTTCTGATTCAATAGAGCACTTGAAAAGCAAAAAGAGGCGAGTCATTTTTGATGCTGAGCATTTTTTTGATGGATATGAAGAGAATCCAGATTATTCTTTGAAAGTTCTTGAAACGGCTATTGGTTCTGGAGTTGATGTTATTTCGCTATGTGACACCAATGGTGGAAGCTTGCCAACTCGAATAAATGAAATAGTGAAAGAAGTTGTTAAGAAGTTCCCTCGTGTTCAATTGGGTATTCATGCTCATAATGATGGGGATTTGGCAATTGCCAACTCTTTAGCTGCTGTTGAATCTGGAGCGGTTCAAGTTCAAGGGACAATTAATGGTTATGGCGAACGTTGTGGCAATGCTGATCTGATAAGTGTTATTGGAAACTTGTGTTTAAAAATGAACTGTGAGTGTTTGCCTTCAAAGCAGCATTTAACTAAACTGACTCAAACGAGTCATTCCTTAAGTGAAATTGCAAATCTCAATCCAAGAGGTCAGCATCCTTTTGTTGGGAGGTTTGCTTTTACGCACAAAGGTGGATTGCACGCCAGTGCTATGCTTCGGAATAGAGAAACTTACGAGCACACAATACCAGATTTAGTTGGCAACAAAAGTAGAATAGTGGTTAGTGAGCAAGCTGGGCTCAGTAATGTAATAGATTTTGCTGAAGGTAAGGGAATTGAGCTCGGGAAAAACTCTCAAAGAATTGCAAAAGAGCTATTAATTGAAATTAAAGCAAAAGAGCATGAGGGGTATCAGTTTGAACAGGCAGGTGCCAGTTTAGAGCTTTTGTTTTTAAAGAAGCTAGATAAAAAAAAGAAGTATTATGAAATCATTGATTTTAGAGTTTTTGATAGTTATGACAGTGTTGCGGAAGCTTCGGTACAAATTAGAGTCGGAGAAAAAGTCCTTCATACTGCTAGCCTAGGAGTTGGCCCCGGGCATGCATTGGATAATGCTTTAAGAAAAGCTTTGAGAAATTATTATGAAGTAGTTGCTGACTTTAAGCTTACAGATTTTAAGGTTAGAGTGGTTGATAGCCATGATGGAACGGCTGCTAAAACTAGGGTTAATGTTGAAATGGATAACCAGGGTTCAAAGTGGAATACAGTTGGTCTTCATGAGGATATCTTGCAGGCTACTTTCCAAGCTATCAGTGAGTCTATAGAATACGGTTTATATAAAGCGAATGTTGATTCTCAGCATTGAGGAAAGCACAAATCATCTACGTGAACTTTTGATTATGTCTCTCAGAATATTGATTGAATCCACTGCACTTTTATAACCTTTAAAGTTTCCTTGTGAATGGTATAACGTTTTGGCTTCTTCTTCATCAAGCATTGATTCGTGAAACTTTTTAAGCTTGAACTTTGCATAGGCTCTTCTTCGATACGCGTCTGGAGAATGTGGCTTTACGCTTATGGCTTCGTTATAATCTTTAATTGCTTCTAGATACTTCCCCAGATTGAGTTTTGCATCTCCCCTTTTTACGTATGCTTGGAATGTATCTTTATTGAACGATATTGCCTTTGTGTAATCTTGAATTGCCCCTTGAAAGTTCTTGTTTTTACTTTTACTCAGGCCACTTTGTAAGTAATAATTAGCACTATTGGGATTTAACTCAAGAGACTTTTCAAAATCTGCCATAGCACTTTTGGGGTCGTTGAGTTGTTTTTTACATTTCCCTCTATATAGATAAGCCTCTCCGTGACTGGGGCTCAAATCAATTGCTTTGTCAAAATCCGCAATCGCTCCTGTGAAGTCTTTTAGTTTATATTTGGCTATTCCACTCTTAAAAAACTCTTCAGCATTTTGAGGATTTTGACTGAGTTTTTCTAAAGGATTTTCTTCTATTTTTTGTTTGAGAACTTTGCTTTGAATTGTATTTTGCTTGTCCTTGGAGGAAGGGCTAATTAATAAAAATTGATAGTCTTTCTTTTTGGTTTTTTGAGACTCTTGAGAATTGTTTTTGTGTTGAGTAACAGTATTTTGAACTTGGTTTTGTTGTAAATAAGAAGAATTTTGTATTGTTTGTTTTGAGTCTGATTGACTTGGATATATAGGTTGAGTAGCACTTATAAAAAGTAAATAAAGCAAAGAAGTTTCAATTAACTTTTTAGTTTTTGCTCTAAAAAACATTCTCTTCCAATTAAATTCAAAATAGTCAAATAACTATTATATTTGACTATTTTGCAGAAAGTAGAATTGAAAACTTTGAAAGATTAAACTGAGTTTATAGAAGTTATTTCCCTGAACGTTGTAAATTTGAAAAAGTTTTTAATTTATTCATTCTATAAACTTCGATTATGATCTCTGTTGCTCATTTAAGACCATCCTTAAATATTCCTCAACGTTTTATTAATAATCAAAATCCCAGGACAATCACAATAGAGGGACATGTTCAAATAAGTGATGATGAATGTAAGAAAGATAAACATGAGCAATACTTTCACAAGGGAGAGCCATTGCTCAGGACTTATCTTTTTTGCTCTAAAACTAATGTTACAGGTCTTTCCAATAACCCTGATATAAGTTTTGATTTGAATAACGTTGCCAAATATACTATTTTGTCATGCTCTGCTTTTGTGAACTTCTCGGATAAATCTGCTCTCTGGACCAGTGAGCAGCCTGATTACATGGGCGGTTTTAGAACACCATACTTAACAAGAGAAGTATCTGGAGTAATAGAAGATGCCAAAAGTGTTCAATTTAAATGCTATATAGTACCTAAACCAACAAGTAATATACCGAAGAAAGGTTCTGCTTTACCAAATAAAGAGGTAGATATGGTTCTTTCTCCAGAATACTTCGAAGGTTTAGAAACAATAAGAAATTTCTTATAAGTTGTTGAGTGTATCTGTAGGGATATTAAATATGGCCGAATTTAATATCCACAGGTTGAATCTTGAGGGGAATGAGTTTAGTATGTTATTCTAATTAACTCTCGAAAAATAAATTAACAATCAACTATGGCAAGTAAAAAAGCTGGTGGTTCCAGTAAAAACGGAAGAGATAGTAACGCAAAACGCAGAGGTGTAAAGCGTTTTGGTGGCCAGAAAGTTAATGCAGGAGAAATTATTATTCGCCAAGTTGGTACAAAGTTTAAGCCCGGTAAAAACGTTGGTTTGGGCAGAGACTTTACAATTTATTCTCTTATTGAAGGTAAAGTGAAGTTCACCGACAAAAGAGGTAGAAAAGTAGTTAATATTGAACCAATCGCTGCTTTGGCTGCTTAAGTTTAAACTTCAACTGCTTGCAAAACTAGCTCCTTTAATAATCCTCTGAGTTTTTATTCTATTGAAGAAGCTTCTTGATTAGACTGTCCCATTTTTGCCCCAAATGACTTAAGAACGTCTGAGACGTCGTTTTCATCTAAATTCAATTGAATTAGCACTAAATCATTTGAATGTTTTTTCTCTGCTTTATTTAATGCTTTTTCAAATTCATCTGTTGTATCGGCTTTTAACCCAATCCCACCGAAGATTTCAGCCATTTTAAAGTATTCGTATTTCCCAATTTTGTATGATTCTGGAAGAGGATCTAATTCAACTTTATCTAAAGTTGCGTAAACACCGTTATTCAAAACAACGATGATTGGATTGAGTCCTAATCTTGTAGCGCTAATAATCTCCATTCCAGTCATTTGAAATGCTCCATCTCCAACTACAATCAATGAACGCTGAGATGGATCTGCAATTTGGGCGCCAATTCCTCCCGGAACCGCAAATCCCATGCTTAAATAATAGGCAGGAGATAAAAAGCTTGAAATTGTATTTGTGTGTAGTCCCTGAGTTAAAAAGAGACAATCTCCAACATCGCTGACAATACGATAGGTTGGTGTATTGTCACGATTGATAAATTTGTTTAATACCGTTTCTGCATTATTAACGGTGATTCTTTCTGATGGAATTTCTTTGGCAATATGCGATTTTCTTGGCTTTGGAATATCAATATTCCTTTTTTTAATATTTTTGTGTTCAAGTAATCCTTGAATGCAGTTCTTAAGAGTCATTTCGGGATAATGATGATGTTTGACCCTTAGGTGATCTATACGTGCTTCGATCATCTTTGTTCTATCAAATTGGAAAGTAAACATTCCAAGGTTTACATCGCTGAGAATTGATCCTAGTGACAGAATTAAATCAGATGATTCTAGGTAATGACCTGCAGCTTTATTGGATAGAGTTCCAAAGAAAGTTCCTAAAGACTGAGGGTGGCTTTCTGATACTAATGACTTCCCGAGCAAAGTTGTACAAACTGGAAGACCCGTTTTTTCGATAAATTCAATTAGTTTGTCTTGCATTTTAATTCTAGATACTTCAACTCCAGCTAGAATTACAGGCTTTTGGGCTTTGTTGAGGAGTTCAACAACTTCTTCTAGAGCTTCTTTGACAGTATCTGCGTCATAGTCTTCGTCGAATTGGCTTAAAATAGGTTGTGCACCAATTTTGCAGTTGCAAATATCTCTTGGAATTTCTACATAAACTGGTTTTTTGTATCTTAGTGCTGTTTGGAAGGCTGTTTCCAGCTTAATTGCTGCCTCTTCCGGCGATTCTATTATTAAGCTAGCAGCTGTAATTTCATCAAAAACTCTTTGTTGAGTTTGAAATGTTCTAACTTTGTGATGAAGTAATGAATACTTTTTTCTTTCGGCCATTCCTGGGCCACCGCTTAAGACAATCATCGGAGAACTTTCGGCATAGGCCTGGCTAACTGCGTTAACCATATTCAAAGAGCCTACTCCATAACTCACTAAAACTGCACCGATTCCTTTTAGTCTAGAATACGCATCGGTAGCATAACCTGCTGATGGTTCGTGTGAAAGAAGTATATTGTTTAAAGGGCTATTTATTAAAGCTCTATATAATTCTTGTACCGATTCTCCGGGAATACAAAATACATTGTCAATACCAAGATCCTCTAATCTTTTAAAAACGTATTCTGATAACTTCATGAAATTTAAATAACATCAACCTGACTGAAGCCTATTCCATTTACCTCGGATTTGTAAAGTGGTTTTGACTATTTGACTAATTAGCCTTCATTGATTAGATTCTTGAAGATTTAATTAATGAAGAAAGCTTATGACTTTTTTGAGGATCTATGACTTTGAGAATTTTCTCTCTGTTTAATGCTTCCTCTTTGTTTTTTGTATGAACTAGACTAATCGCTGCAATATTAAAGTGAGCCTCTGGTAATTCAGGATCTAACTCTAGTGCAGTATTATAGGCTCTAAGCGCTAAATCAAATTGCTTAGTTCTGAAATATGCGTTACCCAAATTATTCCAAGCTCTTGAATCATTTGTTGTATTTGCCGCTCTTTGACAAGCATTAACTGCTTCTAAGTATTTGGCTGAGTAAATATAAGAGGTGCAAAGGTTGTAAATTGCTTCTTTGTAATTTGGATCTAATTGAATTGCATGCTTGTAGTTTTCAATGGCTTGATTGTATTTTTTGTCATCAAGTAAAGAATTCCCTAGACCGTTGAAGGCTAGTGCAAAATTTGGCTTTAATTCTGTGGATTTCTTATAAGCTTCGTAAGCTTGCTCACGCTCACCTTGTTCGAAAAAAACATTTCCAAGATTGTAATAGGCTTCTGCGTAATTTGGATTTAACTTAATTGCGGCTAAGTAATGTCTAATTGGCTTTCCATCCCTGCCTTGTTTCCAGTAAATGTTACCCAGGTTTAAATGAGCTTCTGCTATTTGAGGATTTTTCAGCAAAAGAGATCTTAATTGTATTTCTTGGCTTTTTAATTCAGCTTTTTGAGTGTCATTCAATTGCTCTCTTTCTTCTTGATTGGAAGGTTGACCGAAAGAGGGTGATAATAGAGCAAATGTACTTATCAATAATCCGAAACCTAATTTTTTAAATGAATGTTTTGAAAAAAGCATAATTTATTGTGACTGGTTGTTAGCAATAACCTAAGTTATTAGAAAGCCTTTGAAACAAAAAAGTTTCCGGCTTTATTAGAATTAGCATTGTAACTTTAACAAACGAACTTATGGAAATTACAAAGTACAAAAACTTGCCAGATATGTTCTTTTCAAAGGCGCAAACTTGTATTTCCACCGTGGCAGCATATACTAATCAACAGGAAAATCGAAGAGAAAGAAATCAGTTTTATGCAGTGTCTTGGCAAGAGCTTTCGTTAGAGGTTTCTAAAACCGCTGCTGCATTAATTGATGACAATACCAAAAAGGGAGATAAAGTAGCAATTCTCTCTAACACTAGAATTGAGTGGACCATTGCCGATATTGGTATTATGTCTGCAGGAGCTGTAACAACCACTTTGTACCACACTTGTACTCCTGCTGAGATTAAATTCTTGCTCAATAACTCTGCTGCAAAAATACTATTTGTAGAAGATAAAAAACAGTTGGATAAAGTCATTCAAGTTGTAGAAGAAACAACAATTGAGAAAATTATCGTTTTTGACGAATTTGAAGCAAGTAACTTAAGTCTTAATATTCCAGTAATTAACTTTCAAGAGTATAAATCTATCGGAGAAAATGAATTAAACGAAACTATTAATATAGTTCGTGAGCGATATGAGTCTTTGTCTCAAGATGATGTTGCAACAATTGTTTATACTTCCGGTACTAGTGGTCAATTGAAAGGAGTTGTTCTCACTCATAAAAATATTCTTTTCCAAACCCATAGTATTCCAAATACAGTTCCAATTAGAGATAAAAATGAAAATTCTCTTCTCGCTTTTCTAACTTCTGCTCATATATTTCAACGTATTGCGGGTCAATGGTATTTTTTGAGCCAAGGTTGTCCTATATACTTTTGTAACCGGATTGAATTAGTTGGTCAATATTTAAAGGAAGCACCGGCAACTATTATTCTTGCTGTTCCTTTGATTCTGGAGAAGCTTAGAACTAAAGTCTCCAGGCAAATTGAAGAATTGCCTAAAACAACCAGAAATATAGTTAAAGTCTCTATTTCCATGGCAATCTTCTTGAAAAAACTTGAATTTACTTCTGGAAATGAATTTGTGAGACTTCTAGTGGTCTTATTACATAAACTTGTTTATCAGTTAGTACTCAAAAAAATTAAGGATCGTATAAGTCCAAGCTTGAAAGTAATAATTTCAGGAGGAGCGCCTCTCTCTCAGGAATGTATTGAATTTTTTCATGCAATTGGCTTTTATCTAATAGAAGGTTACGGTTTAACGGAAACTACAGGTATTCTCTGTGCCAATTCTTTGAATAGTGTTAAATATGGAAGTGTGGGTAAGCCATTAACTTCGGTTGAGTTGAAGATTTCTGAAGAAGACGAAATTCTTGCCAAAGGGGAAATTATCTTCCAAGCATACTGGAATAACATAGATGCAACAAGAGATTCTTTTACAGAGGATGGATGGTTTAAAACCGGTGACTTGGGGCGAATAGATGAAAAAGGAAATGTTTTCATTATTGGTCGTAAAAAAGATTTGATAATTACTTCTGGTGGAAAAAAAATTGCTCCAACTTATATTGAAGATAAATTATGCTCTAGCCCTTTTATTGAACAAGCTGCTGTTTTCGGTGACAAGAAAAATTGGCTTTGTGCCTTAATAACTTTACAGAGAGGCTCAATTATTGAAAACTTTAAAGGAAATCAAGAAGAGATGACTCAAAACGAATGGGAACATTTCATTAGAGATTCCAAGGTTAATAACTTTATTAAAAATGAAATGAATAAGGCCTGTGAACATTTGGCTGAACATGAAAAAGTAAGAAAGTTTTTAATCCTACCCAAGTCTTTTAGCCAGGAGAAAGATGAATTGACTCATACAATGAAGATTAAAAGAAGAATTATTCAAAAAAATTATGAGAAAGAGATCGATAGTTTATATTTCTAACCTTTCTAAAACAAGTTTCAATCAATGGGGTTGAGTTCTTTAAGTTTACGAGGATTGTTTCTCCAAGTTTTGCTTTGTTTAACCTTCAATTCTAGGAAAACCTTAGAGTTGAGCAATTCTTCTATCTCTTTTCTAGAGTTGCTTCCGATTTCTTTTATTTTCGATCCTTTTTTACCAACCAAAATAGATTTTTGAGATTCTGTCTCTACCAAAATGTTTGCCCTTATTGTCGTTAGTTGTTTCTCTTCATTTTCTTGAAATTCAACTATTTCAACAGCACATGAGTGTGGAACCTCCTCATTCGTAAGCAGTAAGACTTGTTCTCTAATTAATTCACAAGCTAAAAATCTTAAAGAACGATTAGTTGGAATATCATCTGGAAAATAGAAAGGACCTTCCGGTAAAATCAATAAGATTCTGTCCAATAGCTCCTTCAAACTTTTTTCATCAAAGCATGAAGTTGTTATTACTTTAGGCTCTTGGGTGAACCCTTTGAAGAGGTCAAGATATTGGTTTGTGTATTTTGTTTCCAGAGAATGAGTCCTTACTAAATCTTTTTTGTTTAAAACAATTAAGAGAGAGGTCCCTGAACAATTTTCCATTAGCCACTTGCTAATCCATGTATCTCCTTTGCCGGGCGGGCAGTTTGCTTCGCTCATGAAAATAATTAAATCAGCCTCTTTTGCACCATCCAGTGTGATTTTTCGACATGATTCGCTGAGCTTGTCAATTGGCTTATGCATTCCTGGTAAGTCTAGGAAAATAGCTTGTGCTTCATTATTTGGATAGTTGTAAACTCCCAGTATTTTTGTGCGTGTTGTCTGTACTCTAGGGCTCACAATAGCTATTTTTTGTTCAAGCAAAGCATTCATGAGAGATGATTTGCCAACGTTAGGCCTGCCAAGTAATGCTATAAACCCGGATTTTGTTTTCTTTTCTTCATTATTTTTCATAAATAAAAATGCTTAAATATAATTTCTAGAATTATTGACTTGCGCTTTTGAGATATAAATTGTCAAAATATTTTGCCTGAATAAAAATAATTGAAGTAATTTATACGATTCCATTATTTTTAGCATTAATTCTTAAATGCGAACGTAGTTCAGTGGTAGAACACTTCCTTGCCAAGGAAGGGGTCGAGGGTTCGAATCCCTTCGTTCGCTCCATCTTTTTAAATCCAATTCATGAATTGCTTTCCTGTTTCATTCATATTATTCAGGCCTTTAAACAAAAATATATTCATTAAAGTCTTCAAAATTTTTCAGAAAACTTTGATTTTTACGAAAAACAAGATATACTTTATTGCTCGATTCATAACATATCTTTATGGCAAAGAAAGCAACTAAACAAAGAGAAAAGAAGAAGCAAAGTCTAGCCGAAAAAGGTAAGCTTCCCTTAACGCGTCTTAGAAATAGATGTTGGAAATGTGGCAGACCAAGAGGCTTTATTAGAGACTTTGGTATTTGTCGTATTTGTTTTAGAGAGATGGCACATGAAGGATTAATTCCTGGTGTTAAAAAGTCTAGTTGGTAACCCTACTTGTGAATATATTAAAGTGACTCATTCAGATCCAATCGCAGATATGCTTACAAGAATCCGTAACGGATTGCTTGGTAGAAAAAAATATATTAAAGTTCCACATTCTAAGATTAAAGAAGAAATAGCAAAGTGCTTAGATAGGTTGGGGTTTATTCACTCTGTGGAAGTTCAGGAGACTGATTCTATTAAGAAAGATATAGTAATTTATCTAAAGTATGTTAATAAAGGTGAGCCAGCAATTTTAGGCATTAGAAGACAAAGTAAGCCTGGTTGTAGATTCTATAGTTCACACAGCAATAAAATAACCGGATATCCTCAACACAGTATTTCTTTGTATACAACAAGTGAGGGTATTATTACCGACCAAGAAGCTAAGAAAAGGAAACTTGGTGGAGAGGTTATTTGTACCGTCTGGTAATAAATTAGGATAAAGAATTATGTCAAGAATAGGAAAAAAATCAAATAAGCTAGAATCTGGAGTTGAAGTTAACCAGGCTGATGAGCTTATTAAGGTTAAAGGACCCAAAGGTGAAATATCAATAAAGTTAAAGGAAGGTTTTTCTTTAATCGTTGAAAATGGATTTGCTTCTATTAAGCCTCCAGAAGAGAATCCACACGGTGATGTTAAAGCTCTTTATGGTCTTTTCGGTAGTCTCCTTGGGAATGCTATTGAAGGTGTAACAAATGGTTTTAAAAAGAAACTTGTACTAGTTGGTGTTGGTTATAAGGCCCAGATCAAAGGAAAAGTATTGGTCATGGCGTTAGGTTATAGTCACCCCATTGAGTTTGAGATTCCGGATGATTTGCAAGTCACTTGTCCAGACCAGACTACAGTTGAGATAGTTGGTATTAAAAAGGATGAAGTAGGCCAATTTGCGGCTGAAGTCCGTATGGCTAGGCCTCCTGAACCATATAAAGGTAAAGGTGTTATGTATGATGGTGAAAAGATACGAAGAAAAGAAGGTAAGTCAGGTAAAAAATAAAAGGTAGTTAATTATGTCCGCCAACTTTACAAAGAAAAGAATTCTTAATAGAGCACATATCCGTGTAAGAAAAAAAATTTCAGGTGATTCTAGCAAGCCGAGGTTATCTGCACATAAAAGTGGAAAACACATATATGTGCAAATTATCGATGATGAAACAGGAAATGTCTTAGCAGCAGCTTCTAGCTTGGATAAAACTATAAAAAAAGAGACAAAACACGGTGCCAATTGTGGAGCGGCTGAATTAGTTGGTAAGCTAATTGCAGATAAAGCAATTAAGAAAAATATTAAACAAGTTGTTTTTGATAGAGGTGGACACTTATATCATGGAAGAATTAAATCTCTCGCTGAGTCTGCGAGACAAGGAGGCTTAGAATTTTAAGGAACTATTATGAACTCACAAAAATTTTCCAAAGGACCAGGACAACATAAAAAATCCAACTCTAAAGGAGATGGTAATAACCAAGAAGGTAGAAATTCAAGAAGATCAAAAGATTCTTTTGGAGGCCAGCAGAGAAATGAAAAAGACAACGAATGGATTGAGAAAGTTGTACAAATTCGCCGCGTAACAAAAGTTGTTAAGGGTGGTAAGAATTTAAGCTTTTCTGCTCTTGTTGTTATTGGAGATATGAAGGGTAATGTAGGAGTTGGCCTTGGAAAAGCTGCAGAAGTGGTCGATGCAATAAGAAAAGCAATTGAAAATGCTAAGAAAAAACTTACAAGGATTCCTTTCGATCAAGGCTCTATTCCTCATGATATAACTGGTCATCATGGTTCAACGGTTGTAAATCTTTTTAGAGCTCCAAAAGGAACAGGGTTGATAGCTTGCTGGTCAATAAAGATGGCTTTAGAATCAGCTGGCTTACATAATGTTGTTTGTAAAACAGTTGGTTCAACAAACCCAATTAACGTATTGGGTGCTTTACAAGATGCAATTACTAAATTGAAAACAAAGAGTCAAATTAGACAATTAAGAGGACAGGTTGCGATTCCAGCTTAACTTATTTATAAAAATTAGTTAAAATGTTGAAGCCTAGCCTTTATAAATAAAATAATATTGGAGTATGAATAATGGATTTATCAGATTTAAAACCTTCACCAGGTTCGAAGAGAAAAAAGAAAAGAGAGTCTAGAGGACGTGCAGGCTATGGTGGGAAAACTGCTGGAAGAGGACATAATGGACAAAAACAGAGAGCTGGATGTTCAATTAGAAAACAATTTGAAGGAGGGCAGACTCCTTTGTATCGCAGACTTCCAAAGCATCAGTATATATCAACTCCCAATAAAAAAAGTTATACAATAATTAACTTAGCTGATATTGAGTCTCTTGGTTTTGATAAAGAAATAGAAGTAACACCGGAATTACTTTTAGAATCTAAAGTAATAAAGAAATTGGAAAATGGCGGATTGAAGATACTTGCTAATGGTGATTTGAAAACACCACTGAAAATAAAAGCACATGCATTTTCATCTTCAGCAGAAACCAAAGTGAGCAAAGCCGGTGGTTCATTAGAGAAAATTTCTTAGTCCATATTTTATTTCGATAATCATTCTTAACAATTGATTGAGTGTCAAATTTAACAAAAAGCAAATTTCAAAAAGGTAGCCAGAAAACTACTTCAGTTTCATCTCAGATCCCGTCGTGGGACTCTTTTGTTCAAACAGGACTTCTTCAGAGAGTCTCTATGACTATTGGACTACTTGCATTCTATCGACTCGGCGTTCAAATACCTCTGTCTGGAATCAACCATGATATGATGAGTAAGGCTGGTAATCTGCTGAGTAGTAACCTTTTAGGTTTGGTTGACTTGTTTGCAGGAGGAGCTTTAAGTAATTTATCCGTTTTTGCTCTCGGTATTGGGCCTTATATTACGGCTTCAATCATGATGCAACTCCTTAATGAAGTTTTCCCTCAATTAAAAGCTCTTCAACAGGAACAGGGTGAGTCGGGAAGGAAAGAATATCAACAGTGGGTTAGGAGACTGTCGATTCTGTTAGCGATAATTCAATCTTTCGCTTTAACAAGGTGGTTATATTTATCAGGGTTAGCTTCTCCTGAAGAGGCGGCTTGGCTTTTTTATCTAAAATCGATTATTAGTTTGGCGGCAGGAAGTGCTTTTGTTATGTGGATTGGAGAACTAATCAGTGAATTTGGAATTGGTAATGGCGGTTCTCTTTTAATTTTTGCTGGAATAGCCGCTCGGTTACCTCAGATGTTTGGTCAAACTTTACAAGCTTGGGAATCTGGAACTACTCCAACTTGGGGTTTGATTACATTAATTGTGTTTTTTGCTCTTATAGTTTTGGCTATTATATACATTCAAGAGGGTTCTCGAAAATTATTAATAGTTGGTGCTAGAAGTAATATGGGAGGTGGTGGTTCTTCGTCTTTTCCCATGTCTTCTTATGCTAACGTCAGTGGTCATTATCTTCCTTTGAAAGTTAATCCGGCTGGAGTTCTCCCACTGATTTTTGCAAGTGCAACGATGTATATGCCTCTTCAGTTGTTCACTTTTGCAACGGGACAACCCAATTTATCTATATCTGCTAGTTTCAGGAAAATCTTTGTGGAAGGTGAATTTTTTGGCAATATATTCGCTCCAATTTTGTCAGTAAATCCTATTAATAAAATATTTGAAGCTCTTGGAGGATTTTGCGACAGGTTATTTGCTTATTCTACCTGGGAGCATTCGTTGTTTTATATTTCTTTGATTATTTTGTTTGCTTTTTTCTATGCTTCTATTCTTCTTAACCCAAAAGATATGGCAGAAAACCTACAAAAAGGAGGAAATGCTATTCAGGGTATTAAACCCGGTAAACCTACTGCTGAATATATAGAAAAAGTTTTAAATAGAATTGTCTTCATTGGAGCTTGCTTGATTGGCTTAATAACAATTCTTCCCATACATGTTGAAAAATTATGTGAAGTGACAACTTTGGGAGCTCTTGGAGGTACTTCTCTCATTATTATGGTTGGTGTTGCAATAGATTTACACACTCAAATTATTGCTTATACTCAAGCTCACCAGTATCAAGTTCGAACCCTTTTAAGTAAGTAATCATGAAACAACAAAGTGAATTCTCAAAAAACCTTTTATTGTTAGGTCCTCCTGGTGCTGGCAAAGGAACTCAAGCTCAAAGACTAGCTAAGGATTTCAGTAATTTAATTAAGATAGATACTGGAAGCTTGATCAGAGAGGCAATCAAAAATGAAACGGACTTAGGTATTGAAGCAAAGGAATATGTTAAAGAAGGTAAACTGATTCCTGACTCTCTGGTCATCGGTCTAATATTGAGTAAGCTTGAAGAAATAAAAAAACAAGAAAAACATTTTTTATTGGATGGCTTTCCACGAAATATTGTCCAAGCTGAATCGTTGGATAATCTGTTGAAAGACAATGATCTGAATTTAGACTCTGTAATTGCAATTAGTTTGGATGATGATAAGTTAGTTGAAAGGATTACTGGAAGACGTAACTGTACAAATAAGAATTGTGGTGCAGTTTATCACTCAACTTTTTCTCCACCTAAAGAAAAAGATATTTGTGACTTGTGCGGTTCCGCTCTTTATCAAAGAGATGATGATAAAAAAGAACTTGTTCAAGCGAGATTAAGCACTTACAATAAGGAAACAGCTCCATTGATAAGTTTTTATCAGGAAAAAAACTTACTTAATTCAATCGATGGTAATCAAAATATGAATAAAGTCTATCAAGACATTCTTAGTTTATTAAATTGAGGGTTTAAGTTTAATTAGATTAGTCTTCTCTAATGATCTACACGTTTATAAATTTCGTTTAAGAACTGTTTTCCACTATTTGGTAACCTAACTGCTTTTGAGGAGAGTATTTGGTTAGTCGAAACATATTTATTCTTGTAATATCTTTCATTGGATTTGGAATCTATTTTTAGTGAAGCTCCCTCTAACGAAACCCCCGCAAATAAACCTTTGCTACGAGAATATGAATAAATTTCAGCGTCTAGTTTCAAATCAGTGGCTGCAGTTGCTTTCCTTCCCACTGGACCAGCTGCTATAGAGGCATCTGCACCAAGTGTGAACTTACCATCCCTAATTGATTTAATGCTTTTTGGGGTTTTGAATACAAGAATTGCATCACTGAGTTGGGCGCCTCCCTGATAACCTATACTGCCAGAGGTTAAGCTAATAAAAGTAGGGTAACTCCAATTTCCATTAACTTGTTTTATAGTTAATATTCCTATTCCTCTTTGACCTCCTAAAACAAATCCAACTTTAAATATCTCAGGAATGACCGCTATTCCATAAGCATTTTTTAAGAGACTTGGAGGTATTGTTTTTTCGGGAATCTTTGTGATTTCTCTTAGAGCAGCAGTGGCCAACTGTACCTTTGCAGTTTCTCTATCGCCAGAAAAAGATGGCAGATCCACAATGAGGGACGTTAACAGTGCAAAGGTGAGTAAAGAAAAACAAACTCTAATCATTTTTATAAGTAGTTAGGCAATATCTATTCTTCTATTAAAGCAAAAAAGACTAAATATATTACTAGCTAATTGGTTAATTTAAGAATAGTTGAAGAGCTAGGTCATAAGTGTTTGCTTAAAAAATGTCATCAAGAAAAATACTATGCTCTCGATCTGGTCCTGTGCTCACTATATTTACAGGGGTTTCAAGAGTCCTACTTATTAACTCAACATATTTTTGCGCTTTGCTAGGGAGGCTATCCCATGATTTGGATCCATGTATCAGCTCATTCCAGCCTGGAAAAGACTGAAAAACTGGTTCACATTGAGAAAGTAATGATGAGCTTGCATAAGGTAATTCTTGAATCATTTCACCTGTCTCTTTGTTTAAGTAGGCTATACAAATATTTATTTCATCAAAGCTATCTAAAGTATCAAGTTTGGTTAGTGCTATTCCAGTAAAAGAATTAACTCTAACTGCATATTTTGCTAAAACTGCATCAAACCACCCGACTCTTCTCATTCTCCCGGTTGTAGTTCCAAATTCTGCCCATTGAGTGCCATCTTGTCGCAGTTTAATTGCCTCTTGACTATCATAAGCTAATTCGGATGGGAAAGGTCCGTCACCTACTCTTGTAGAAAAACATTTGAAAACACCTATTGATTTGTCAATAATTGTTGGGCCGACTCCGGAGCCTACACAAGCTCCTCCAGAAACCGGTGTTGAACTGGTTACGTAAGGATAAGAGCCGAAAGTAATGTCCAATAATGTCCCTTGGGCACCTTCAAACAGAATATTTTTTTCATCCTTTCTTGCTTTATATAGATCGTTAATAACGTCTCCTAGATAGGGTTTAAAGAATTCTCCGTACTTGAGATACTTTTCTACTATTTCATCCTCACTATAAGCATTTAAATTGTGTATTTTTTGAAGTGCTTGGTTTTGTTTTGGAAGTACCCTTTGTAATTTTTCTCTTAAAGTTTTTTCTGATAGTAAATCATGAAGCTGAATACCGTGCCTTTTAGCTTTATCAGTATAAGTTGGGCCAATGCCTTTTCCTGTGGATCCTACTGTATCTGCAGCCTTATCAATATCAATATGCCAAGGCATTGTGATGTGAGCTAATCCAGAAATTTTTAGGCCTTGTAGGTTAATACCTTGTTTTTTTAAATTCTCAATTTCATTAATTAGAAAGCCTGGCTCAATTACTGTTCCAGGGCCAATGATGCAAGTTTTATTGTCAAATAAAATTCCAGAGGGTATTAAATGAAACTTGAAAAGACCCTCTTTTGTGGATACCGTGTGTCCAGCATTAGCTCCTCCTTGGTATCTAACAATAAAGTCAGCTTTATCCGAAAGCAAATCAGTAATTTTTGCTTTACCTTCATCACCCCATTGACCACCAGAGATTACAACACAAACCATATTATAATTAAAACAAGCATTAACTCACAACTTAACTGAATAAAAGTGAAAGTTGTTCAATATAGCTCTTCGCATGAACTTTATTAATATACATCCTAACTCATTTCTTGAGGAACTTTCACTCCGAATTTTCATCATTAGAGTTTAAGGGTTATTGCAAATGGGCTTATTTTAATTAGTAATTCTTGTTCCTAAATACAATATATTGTAACGTTACATTATAAGGCCCTCTAGAAAATGAAGAAGTCAATGAACAAATCAAGAAATAGATTAATAATAAGCTTTTTAGTGAATTCACTATTGTTGACTGCATCTTATACTCAATCTGCACCTTACAATAGTGCCTATGGCCCACAGGCGGTTATGAGCCCAGCTGCATCCAGTAGTCTTAATATCCCATCGCAGTTGGCTAATCAGCAGATCTCTAGTCCTAATGGTCAACAAAGTGCAAGTGCTTATGTTCCAGGCAATGGGGTTTATCTTTCTGGACAGAAAGCAATTTTGAATCAAGCCTCTCCAATCCCACAAGCACCTGTTATACAACCAACTCAGCCAGTTGCTTCTTTTGCACAGCCTTATACGAATCCATATCAATCTAATAATCCGTATGGTCAACAAATGCCATCTGCAATGATGCAACAACAAGCATATCCTAGTCCTTATGGTCAAAATGGAACCTACCAAGCTTATAAACCACAATACGGTCAACCAGCTGATTTGGTTCAACGTAATAGTGCAATGAACTTGGGTAATTCCAATAAGCTTAACTATCGAAGGAATCCTAGAATAGTTCTCAACCCTGATTCCAATACAGGAATTCAAAGAGGAAAAGAACCAAACTCAGCTGTTTTAGGAATCTTGAACGGTCCAAAACAAACTGTTGGAAGTGGTGGAATGTCCAATTGGTTTAGAAGAGTTTTTAGTAGACAAGGGGGCCTTACAACTGCTAACAATAATCCAAAAGCAATACCAATTTCAAACCAAAGACCTTTAGGTTTTTCTTGGAGAAGATAGTTGAGAAAAGCCTAAGACAGTTGAAAAGTATCTTAGGCTTTTTATTTTTGTTACTGACAAGATTCGCAATGCTCGAATTCTGGATCATTGGGGTTTAAGCTGCAAGCTACAGGCTCTTCTTTCTTTGCTGGATTGCTGCTTGTTATTGAAGATTCTGTCTTGAGTTTAGGCTCTGTTTCTTTCTTATCCTCTTTATATAAAAACTTACCTTCTGTTTTTGCTGATGGAGAGAAGAATGCGTAATAAGTGCTCTTTAAACCTGACTCCCAAGCATACATATAAATCTCAGTTAATTCTTCAATATTTTTAGTATCAAAGTATAGATTTCTACTAATACCTTGATCTATATGTTCTTGAGCAATGGAAGCTATTTTTACTACTGCTTTTTGATCCAATTCGAAAGCAGTTTTGAAAACTTCTTTTATGTGATCTGGAATATCTTTTATTTCTTGTATAGATCCAGACGCTAATAAAACATCTTGGTGTACTTGCTCCCAGAGCCCTAATGTCTTAAGAACATTTACAAGGTTTATATTGAATTCTGCAAACTTTCCAGCAATATTATTTCGAGTGAAGAAATTACTGTAATTAGGATCTAAGCTTTGGCTTGTTCCCGCAATCATAGAAATGGTCACGGTGGGAGCTACCGCCATTAAAGTTCCATTTCTCATCGGAGTTCCTTGTTTGTCCCAAGCACTTCCTTTATATTCGGGGAAATTGCCTCTCTCGTTTGCTAACTCTGATGAAGTATTAATAGACTCTTCTTTCATAATCTTGAAGATTCTATTTGTTAAATTTTCAGCTACTTCACTACCGTATGGTACTTGTAATTGTTCTAAAGCATCTGCAAATCCCATCACCCCTAAACCTACCGGTCTATATTCTTGATTTCCTTTGCGTGCTTTATCAGTTGGGTAATAATTAACATCAATTACATTATCCAACTGCCTAACTGCCAATCTTACGGATTCACGAATCTTATCGTAATCAAAGTCGGATTTGTTTTCGTTCAAATGACGAGATAGGTTGAGACTCGTAAGGTTGCAAACTGCAGTTGTTTGAGCATCGGTAGGTAAAAAGATTTCTGTACATAAATTTGTTGAATGAACCAATGTTTTGTGATTTATTGGGCAGTTTTTATTTGCTGCATCTTTGAAAGTTATCCAGGGGTGAGCTGTTTCAATTAAGGCCGTTAAAATTTTATTGAATAAGTCTTTTGCTTTTACAACTCTGTAATTTTGTAGTTCTCCTCTTTGTGCTAGGTGTATATATTCCAAATATCTTTTCTGGAATTCATCTCCGTATAAATCACAAAGATCTTTTACTTCATTAGGATCGAATAAATACCATGGTTGATCGGTTTTAACTCTTTCAAAGAACTCGTCATTAGCCCATATTACTGTGTTTAGTACCCGCAGTCTTTGTGTGTCATCTCCGGTTCTTGCTTTGAGACGAATAAAATCTTCAATGTTAAGATGCCAAGGTTCTACATAAATTGCCATACTGCCTCGACGTCGTCCACCTTGTGAGACCCCTGCCACAACGGAATCAAACATCTTGAGAAATGGAACTGGTCCTGATGATTTACCTTGAATTGATTCAATAACACTATCAGCCGAACGGAGTCTAGAGACATTCATTCCGATGCCTCCTGAGTGCTTCTCGAGGAACATCACATCTTTAATTCCATCGGCAATTCCCTCAATACTATCTGGGAGGTCTAGAACAAAACATGAGCTTAGTTGAGGATAAAGTGTTCCGCTATTGAATAAAGTCGGCGTAGCTGCAAGATATTCGAGTTTGCTCATTTTGTTGTAAAAGTTTATTGCCCACTCTGTTGGATTCTCTTCGTTCAATGAGACACCCATTGCAACCCTCATCCAGAAAAATTGAGGTGCTTCTAAAATCCTTTCATTATCTTTAAAGTCTCTGATTAAGTATCTGTCTGAAAGAGTGAATAGGCCGTTGAATTTAAATAAATTGTCGTTTTTATGATCAATTGCACTTGCAAGCTTTTGAAGATCAAACTTTTCAAGGAGGATCGGGCTCAACAACTTTTTCTCGATGGCAGTTCTTATATAAGCTGGAAATACATCTCTATAAGCTTTACCTAGGTCATCAAAGGAGTATTTGCCGAGAGATTGTTTATAAATATCGAATAATAAAAGTTTGGATGCTAAGTCACTATATTGAGGTTCTGATTGTACATGTTGAAGCGTAGTGGCTATTAAACCTTTGTGAATGTCTTTAGTTGTTATTCGATCGAAAAGCTGTAATTCAATATCTGTAAGAATTATTTCACTACTAATTCCTTCAATACTTTTTGCTGCGTTGAAAAGTATTTTCTCTATTTTTTGTCTCTTGAATGGCTCTAATTGATTATTTCTTTTTGTAACTTGCATTAAAGTATCAACCCCTGAATTTATAAATTAAGATAAAAATCTATTCTATATTTCAATCATATAATCTTAATATGTCTTGCGAGGCATATTTTGTATATTTTGTTCTTAACTTTGATAATTTATTTATATTTTTAATTCATATAGTTTCATAAGAGTTGATTTGTAATTTAGCCGCTATACTTTGTATTTTGTCTTGCTTGTTTTGGGGAAAAATTAATACTCTTACAAATTCCTAGAAAATAAGAAAGCCAATTTAAGCATTATATTAACACCTCAATTTGGTCAATCTTATTTCTTAATGTATGCTTTAAGTTTGAGGGATTTATCTAAATAAACCGTAAGTGGCACCACATCCAACGGGAGCATTACAGCCTACTGGTGGACAGCAACTTACTGGTGCTGGCACGGTATAAGTGACTGGAACATAATTTACAACTGGACGGTAACAACTAACGGTTTGAGGTGCATAGCACGCTGTTCCACAGCCACCAGCTACGGGCATTGCTGTATAGCCACCATAGTAAGCTGGATATGCTGCAAATCCAGGCCCACCAAATCTGCGTCTATTTCTCCAAAGAGAGTATCTATTTGCAAGACCCAAGCCCAGTGCAGAACCACCAAGGGCAGTGCCGATGATTCCCAATGTTAAACCGGCGTCAGCCTTAACCGGTGTGCTTGGTATCCCTAGCCCAACTAATGCCAGAAAACAAAAAGCTAAAGTTAATTTTTTAAGAATCATTTTTACTCCCCTTTGATAATTTAAGGAAATATACGTTTTCAAATCCCACTAACCCAAAAAGACTGGTATGAACACCCTAGACTTAAAGATTAGAGTATTTATATTGTAAGACCGTGAAGGTTTACTCTAAAGTGTAAATTTAAAAATTCATCCACTATTTATTACAAAAAGTCTGTGTAATAAGGAATCTTGGGCAATGTTAATACTTGATTAATCGTTTTTCTTTAAGCTTGATTATATTTTGAGTTTTAGAAAGTGCTTTCTTCAGAATTAGATTCTTGAAATCTAACTTGATTTTCTAAAAGGCTTGCTTGTTCTTCTGCCCTTTGCAGTTCTCTTTTCAATTTATCCGTTTCGGAACCACAGTCTGCTATATGATCTTCAAGCTTTTGTCTTGCTTTAACCGCTTTGATTCTTGCTTTCCCCGCTTGAATTCTTTGATTTGCTAAGTCAAGCTCTGGTTGTCCGGTTGGTCGATTGGTTTTTCTTTGAATCCATTGTCCTACTTTTTCAAAAGGACCTGGAGAGCTTGTTCCTTCAGCCCCATATTCGGGATCATTAAGGGTATAAGGAGGTTCTCCTGAGGTGGAGTTTGAACTGAAATTTGAATCTAGAGGTGTGCTGAGTGTCTCACTGTCTCCTGGATTGTCTAGTGAGTTGTATGGACTTTGAGTATCGGGTCCAAGAGAATAATCCGTATCGTTAAATTTTGATGATGGTGCTGATTTGGGAGGTGTACTTAAGTAATCCTCACCATACGTATTTTCTCCAAAATTGTAAGGACTACTGTTCTGAGCGTTAGCTGAAAAGTTTGATGAGAGAATCAAACTTATTGTTAATAAAAAAGAAAAACATTTCATGATAAGCAGTTAATTTTGTTTTCTTTAGGTATTTATTTGATCCTATCCGTTATTTACTTTTTCAAGCAAGTTTATGTCTTTGATTATAGGCAAATCTCAGTAAACTATCGAATTCATAGGGAGAAACTTGGTACCAAAAGATTAATTTGGAGTTGATATTCTAAGCCTATCAAAACTCTGGATCTAAAATCTATTTAGTGGATAATAATATTTCTCTAGCTCTTGTTAGATCTTCCTGGGTGTCAATACCAAAATGTTCCATTTCAGTATTATGAATTTTATAAACATAAATTGGAATCTCATTTTCTATTGCTCTTAACTGTTCTAATTGTTCTGCATTTTCCAGTGGAGATGGACTTAATTTACAAAACTTTTCTAAAGAGCTTTTTCTATATACATAAAGCCCAATGTGGAGTAAGCCGTTTTTTAGAGGAGATCTGGAAAAGTATATTGCTTTATTCTTTTGATTGAAAACAGCTTTCACGTTGTTAGGATTTTCCCAATCGCTAACGTCTTTAAATGGCGAAACAGCTGTTGCAATTTCACAGTCGGAGTTGCTGAGGAGTGTTTCTATTGAACCATCGAGAGTATCTAAATTCATTAATGGCTCGTCACCTTGCAAATTAACAATGATTTCTGCTTCCGGGGAATCTTTTGTCGCTTGATAAATCCTATCGGATCCTGATTTACAATCCTCTGGAGTCATAACGCACTCAGCTCCATATGAAGTCATTCGATCAACAATCTCAGTACTATCAGTTGCAATAATGACTTTATTAGCGAGTTTACTCTTCTGTGCTTTTTTCCAAGTCCACCATAACATTGGGTAGTCACCGATCATTGCTAAGGGTTTTCTCTCAAGCCTTGTACTTTTGAGTCTCGCTGGAATTACAATAACTATCATAATGAATTCATTTTAGCTAATTTACTTGAAGCTTGCTTTTAAAGAGTTCTTGACTCATCTTTTGAATGCATATTAGCTATTTGCTTTACATCTCGATATTGTGTAAATTGCTTAGTTTTTTAGTAAAGGCACCAAAGATCAGCTCAATCTAGATATTCATCTAAAGATATTGTGTATTAATGCCGAGAGATGTTTTGTAAGGCTTTTAAAGGTTTTTGTCCATTAACTTTAAGAAATAAATTTATGCGTTTAAGCGAAGAATTTAGAGATATAACCGAGCAACTCAATGAACTCTATCACTATAAGAGGTTTCTAGAGGAAAGAATTTCAATGCTTGAATTCAAATTGAAAGAGGTTGGTGAAATGATGGATTTTGTTGATGTGTTAAATGATTCAAGGTTAATTAAGGATAGTAGCCAGGTTGAGTTCCATCGAGATGAAGCTGAAATTCCACCCTGTGCTCCAGAGGAGTAAACTTCATTGGATGAGAACTAGAGTTCTCTCAGGTCAATTTCAAGATTTTCTTTACTGGTCTCTTTTATGTGCTTTGTTAAGGATGACAGTTTGCCTCTTCCTTTTACAACTAGCTCCAGTCTGTCGGTTTTTTCTGTTAATTCAAGAAGTCTGAAGCCTTGGGCTTTTACTGTATTTTCAATTTTGTGTTCTAGGTCTAATACATCTAATATTTCACTATTTAACCTTATTGTAAGCAACCAAGTTAAACGAGGTTTCCTAAGTGTTTTAGAGACTCTTCTAAAGACGAATAAGAAAATCAACGTCATTAATGTTACTAATATGGCTGATGGAATTTGTCCCATTCCGCAAGCCATACCAATTGCAGCGGAAATCCAAACGGTTGCTGCAGTAGTTAAACCATGAACCTTATCTCTTTCTTGAATGATTGCTCCACCACCAAGAAAACCTATCCCACTGACAATTTGTGCTGCGATTCTAGTTGGATCTCCGTTACTTAATCCAGAAACACTCTCAATTGAGATGACTGTGAAAAGGCAGGAACCTAGACTGACTAGAGTGTGTGTCCTTAAACCGGCACCTTTATCTCTTGCTTCCCTCTCTAAGCCAATGAGAGCACCACAAATCCCTGCCCAGAGAAAGCCAAAGACGTGTATTGTGGAAAGGTCCGGGGTTACCATAATTGATTCAAGGTATTAATGAAAAGCTTTATTTGAATTTTTTATATTAGGCGAGTAATCCAAAGTATGTAATGCTTGAAATATTACAACCATAGCAAAATCAAAATGGATATATATTGATTGTGAGAGAGTATTAACTAACTCCAACACAGCTTAGTGATTTGGTTTTGCCATTGTTAAGACTTCAAGTTAATTTAAATAAGCCCAAAGTATATTAGGGATTATCCGGAAATCGTTGATATTCAGTGTTTTTGTCTAAATATAAAGTTGGTTGGCTGAATTTCTTTTTTAGCCTTTTTGAGAAGAGCTTTTGGAGAATAACTCGTGAAATTATCCCTGCGTAACTGTTGAGTAAAGTTTGGTCTTCAGAAGACATAAATTAAGGCTTTTGATTTAATATTCATTGATATAGAAGTCTTTTAAAGTAGCTATTAATGAATTCACTCATTAGATTAGATTCTTTTTTTATTAGTTGTTTGTTTATATTGGCCTTTGTTCTTCCATCCTTTTCTTATAGTGATTTGAAGCAAGATGATTGGTCTTATCAAGCTATAATGGAGCTCTCAAATAAATATGGTGTTCTTGTTGGATATCCTGACGGTAGATTCAGACCTAAAAAAAACATTACAAGAGAGGAAGCTGCCGCTGAAATCTATAAATTAGTCAAATGGGTGGAGAGTCACCCCAATTCGGTATCAGTTGATGATTTGAGAAGAATGAATTCTCTCATAAATGATTTTAGAGGTGAGTTGACTATGCTTCAAAACGAAGTTAGATCGTTAAGAACTGAGCAGGAGGTAATGAAAGCGAGAATTGAAGAAGTTGATGCTCGTTTAGATTGGAATCTAAAGAACCGAGGCTTGGTTCATATGTTGGCAATGGGAACTGGGAAGTTGTTTGTTGGAGCTGGTAAAGATGTTATTACTTTAGGAAAAGGTACTGTCTGGCTCTTTACTTTGGGCAAAGTGAATTTATTTGATGATCCTTATGCAGTTCCCGATCCTGTTGATAAAACCAATCGTTACAATGGTCCAATTCAATTCCTCAATGGTTCTGCAATGTAGATTTTAATCGAATTCTTAATACCAATTTCGATTTGGAATCGGTTGGTATGGTGTTGAAGGATAGTAGGTGTTTGCATTGTTAGGGTAATAGTAATAGGCACTTCCAGCTGCATCTGCTCTTCTTGCCGCTCTTCTTGCTTGAATTTCACGGCCTTCTAAGAAGGAGTCAATTAATAAAGAACCAATTCCAACCCCGGTTTGAGTCCATTGGCTTCCAACAACGGCTGCATTTGCAGTTGTGTCGGCCGTAAAGTTGAGAGTGGGGAATCCTGCATTTGTTCCTACTGCCGCTCCCCCGACATTATTACCTAAGAATTGAGTTGCATTAGCGTCTGTTTGTAGGAAGTTATCAAACCAAAATGGGTAGGCGTTATTCTGTGCAAGACCGGCTAATTGTTTTAAAACTTGACGACTTTGAGCAATTCCTTGTGGTGGATCATTATCTCCTTCTCCTGGTAGGTAACTATATTCGGATTTACCTGGGAATACATTGGACGGAATTTCGGCTCCGGGAAATGGGGCATTCATAGTTCTAGTTGAGAATGAAGGTGGTGGAACCAAGTTGGGACGATTGTTTAATGGTGAGTGTCTTTGTTGATTGAAAGAAGTCAGTACTTGTCGATTTTGTGGTGTTTGAGGATTGTAAGCTGGTTGTTGAATTGATGAAGGTTGGCTGTTTGGGATCATCATTGGAGCCATTGCTATTGGTACTGAAGCACTTCTATATGAATGCTTTATGTCATAAGGTCCAAACATTGGCATTTTTTTGAGGGGAGAAGACCCAATTGGTCTACAGACTGTACATGGCCTCATTGGAGGAGGAGTTGTTGGATACCTCATTGGCATGTTTGGAAATTGTTGCCCCATAAAGGGGGGTGCATTACTTCTTGGCAAATTAGTAGCACGATGTGTAAATCCTTGGTTTTGTATTTCCGTTGGAAGATTGCTGGTTCTTTGCATTTCCATCACTTTCTTCATTTCACTTTTTTGTGAAAGTTGTTTAATTAATGAGCCATCTGGTGAGTATTCATAAATGCCACCGGAAGGTTGTTTTATTATTACGGCAATAGGTCTACTTTGTTTAACGAGATCTTTTACATTGTCTCCACTAGTAAAGGCTCTTTCTAATACATTGTGTTTGCTGAATCTTTGAGCATCCTCGAAAGATAAATCGTTCAAAGTAACGCCAAGAAGTAGTACGTTTGACGAAGAAGTACTTGCTTGTAGTTCAACATTGAAGCTAGTTAAAAAAAGAGAAAGGAGCAAAGTTATTCTTATGAAATTTCTAAAGATGCCAAAAGGAACAGCTGAAAATGATTTAGAAAATAGTTCCTTTTTAAGTAACATTTCTCAATGTGGATATACTTCTAAGCTCTTGTTCCCCTTCCTCGTAGACCCTTTTCAGTCCTCCAGGCTAAACCATCCGCACGTTTCTTTAAGATTGTTAATTGAATGGTTATTACCGACTAGGTATAAAAGTTGAATAAATACATAAAGGCGATGAAATGGAAGCTAAAAAAGATCAGTACTGATTCATGATAGATTTCTTTTTCCTTTTACACACTTCTCTTGATGGACTCTTTCTAGACACTCATAGTACTCAATAATTTGTTGTCTTTACCCAAAGGCTTGATTAGTGTTATTGCAAGAAGCTCATCAACATTGCCTCTCTTACTTCCCTTGCTGTTAATCGCCCTTTTTGCAGAGACTGTCTTCAAGTCAAAGTTCTTATACAAGTCCAAAATAAATTTGGCTGAAGAATTCGAAATCAGAACTATTGCTCCTCGATTAGCTGCTCTTTCACAAGCTTCTTTCAACCTGATTTGTTCAGTTTGGGAAAAGCCATTTGCTTGATATGCGTTAAATGAAGAAGTTCTACTCAATGGTTCATAAGGTGGATCACAATAAACCAGATCTCCTTCTTTAGTTTCATCAATTATTTCTTCAAAATCCTGACTTTTTATTTCTGCCTGCTTCAAACGATTCGAAACATTTAACAAATTGTCTTTTACATAAAGTTCTGGGCATTTAATACGTTTCCCGAAAGGAACATTGAAAAAACCTTTGGAGTTTTGCCTATACAAACCATTGAATCCTGTTTTATTAAGGAATATGGCTCTAGCTGCCATTTCAACTTTATCTTTTGGCAATTGACTTCTTAGGTTGTAATAAAACTCCTCTGAATATTGGTTTGCTAAGAAGTCTAGATTTTCCATTAATTCATTTGGGGAATTTGTTGTTACCTTGTATAGATTAATGATTTCTGCATTTGAGTCGTTAACGATTGCGGGTATACCTTGTTTTAAAGACAAATAAACAGCTCCACCACCAAGGAACGGTTCAATATACCTATTACATTCTTTCGGAAAGTATTCTTTGAATTGAGCTAATAATCCTGACTTTCCTCCAGCCCATTTAATTATTGGTTTAGCTCTGTTTTTGAGGTCTAATACCATTAGCTCATAACCCCCCAAACATATGTTAGAAAAGATTTTGTTGCATAAAAGGCTCTTCTCTTGAACTTTTTGCCTGTTATTGGGCAAGTGCTTTGTGAGGTTCCGCTGCCTTTAGTTCTCAACTGAATGAAACCTTGTGATGTACCTTTACTTGTTGAATAATCTGCAATCTGTCCACCGGTTGTTAATTCTTTTATGTGTGTCCAATAATCTTTTAATTCTGATTCCAATGTTGGATCACTCACATCGACAGGTCTTATAAATTTAACATAAGCAATTGGCTTGCTTTCAGACTCATAATGGGAACCAACTATTATGATAAGTTCAGAGACAGACTAAATTGGCTCTCACTTCTTTCGTCCAAAAAGTAATTGGCAACCTATTATTAAGAGTGCACCAATATAGAAGTTCCAGCTTGGGATCTCTGATAAAAAGCTAATGCCCCAGATTGTTGCAAAAACTGAACCAAGGTAAAGAGTGTTTGTTGCGGCAGCGGTTCTCTCCATTTTGAGGCTGTAAGTTAGAAATATCTGGCCGAGATAAGAATAAACACAAACACCCAATAAATAAATCCATTGATTGAAAGAAGGTAAAACCCAGTTATTGATTGTTGAAACTAACGAAAAAGGTATTGAGACGAGGGGAAAATAAAAGATAATTACTTCGGGGCTTTCTTTTAAAGTTGTTAGTTTACGCACAAAAACATAAGCCACTCCACTCAAAATAGCGCTAAATAGACAGGAAATCCAATAGACACCATTGGTAGACGTATTGAGATTCCCATTGGGAATTACTCCTGAAATAAAACCAATGCCAATAAAACCAACTAAAAGACATAACCATTGTCTGAAAGAGGAATCTTCTCTTAAAAATAAAAATGCAAAAATTGCAGAAAATACTGGAGACATATATTGAACTAAAGATGCTACCGCTATCGGTAACTCTCTTACACTAAAAAAATATGCGGATAAAGCTACATATCCAGCCAATCCTCGCCCAAGTAAAAATATTTTATTTTCTTTTTGTCCCCAAATACTTAAACCTTGTTGTTTTAAGACTATTACCGAGGCAATTAAAGTAAATATGCTCCGAAAAAAGATTGTTTCTTGTGCCGGAATTCCTTTGGCAAGCTTAACGAATAAAATCATTAAGCTAAAGCTCAAAGCCGCAGCAATACCTGAAACAACACCTTTGGAAAGAAAGTTCATTAAATATCGATAACCTTTTAAATGCTTCCTAATTTATGTTTTATTTTGTATTTTCTCAATTTGTTCTTGTTGAATTAGTTCATATTCATAGCTTTCTGAAGCAGGGCTTACTAAGATTCGCTCGCATAAATCTTCAACTAAATTTACTCTCAAATCATTTAGTTCTAAGCTTAAAACTTTACCCGCAGATACAGCATTTACTTCACTGAATCCAAGTTGATTCGTGGCTGAAGTTAAAGTCCTTCCCGTTGGATCCAATAAACCTTCTTGTGGGGTTATATATAAATTAACTTTTACTGGTGTTTTTTCTGTTTGAAAGGGGTTCGCTAATGATTCTGTGAGTTTTTCTAATACTTTTTTATAACTTTCATAGACTGAGCCAAGTCCCTCTCTAAAACGATCTTTGTCTAGTTTCTTTATTTCTTGGCCTTCTACAAATTCATCCCATAATCTCATATTGTCAGGGCTGAGCTCATCCGCGAGTATAATCTCATTGCTTTTATTGAAACCAAATTCTAGTTTTATATCGGCTAAACAAATATCAGCTTGCTCAAAAAGTCCCTTTAAAAGCCAATTAATGAGCAAAGCATTATTCTTAATTTTTTTAAGTGAGCTTTGGGATACAACACCCAGTTCGTAAATTTCATTTTCTGTTAACAGTGGATCGTTGAGTGAGTCGTCTTTTAAATGAAATTGCACTAATGAGCTTTTGAGAGGATTACCTTCTTTGATTGAAAGTCTCTTTGAGAAGCTCCCTGCTGCATAGTTTCTTACAATTACTTCGAGAGGAATCATTTTGAGTGGTTCCACTTCAACACAGCTAGTTGATAATTGCTTTATAAAGTGAGTTTTAATTTTTTGCTTGTTTAGAAAATCAAAAAGTAGAGACGAAATAGTTGCGTTTATTGAGCCTTTGCCTTCAAGCTCTTGAAATTCTTGGCCGTTGAATGCTGTTAAAGAATCCTTAAATTCAATCTTGCAAAAGCCTCTTGTTTCGTCAATTTCAACAACTTTGGCTTTTCCTTCTTTTTTTATGAGATTATTAACGTTCATCTTTGAAACCTTATTGGCTAAATAAAGTCTAGCAACAACATTGAAACCTTACTCATAGTTTATGGAAGTTCTATTCTCAAACTATAGCCAAACACGACAAGTAAGTAACTACTTTTTTAGGGATAACATCACTCTATTATAGGCATACAAAGTGGTCAATTAACTGCAAATCAACGATTTTGGATACTTTGAAGTCTCTACCTGGTTAACTTCTAAATCAAATTTTAAATTTCGCGCATTACCTTGAAATCAAATAAATATTGTAGTTTCAAGGTGAATTTAATGAGAGAGCATCAGTTCGATGATTTAAATAAAGTAATTGACTATAACAGTGAACTGTGGTTTCGTTTTTTGGGTTCTTGTGAACAAGGGATACAAAATGCCGGTCTTCCTGAAAAAACCGTAACTGAACTCAGCCAATCCTTAGACTTAATAAGAGCTATTAATAGTTATAGATCATATGCCACTCCTGAACTGTTATTTAGAGCATATCCAGAGTTGAAAGCCCAGGAAGAATACGTTAATTTATTATGGAAGCATTTTGAAAGCTTATCTTCAGAAGAATTAAGCAATTTAGTTATAGAAATGATTCATGAGGTTTGTAACTCAATTTAATAATCCGAATCCACCATTAATATGAATAATTTCTCCGTTAATGGTTGGGTTATTTGCAAGAAATACCACTAGCTTTCCTATTTCATTGATCGTGAGGAAGCGCTTTAAAGGGGTTTTGCTCTCTAGGATTGATTTGAAGTTGCTATCATCCATATTGCATGATTGTGCATTGTTATGCACAATCTTTTCTGCCATTTCAGTTTCGGTGAATCCTGGACAAACTAAATTGGCTCTTATTCCTTTGGGTGCTAGATCCACAGCTGTAGCTCTCATTAAACCCGCAAGTGCATGTTTGGAGGCAATATAAGCAGCGGCGTTGGGTACTGCCATGGTGCTCAATGTTGAGCCAATGAAAATATGAGAGCTTCCCTCATTCATTAAAGGACTTAAGTATTTTGTAAATTGAAAAGGAATAGTTGAATTAGCCTTGAAAATTTTTTCCCATTCTTCTTCAGGTGTATCCAGAACGTTATAGTAAGCAGTCATTCCAAAGTTGTGAATGAAACTTATCGAATCGAATTCTTCGGATATCTCTTCAACTTGGTCCTTGATAATGTCTATGGATTTTGGTTGAAGTAGATCGCAGATTATTTCTGTGAAATTTGGGTTGTTCTTTAACTCTTTATTACCAGATCTAGAGGTGCCAAGAACTTGCCAAGAATCATCTTTTAAAAACTCATTAACTATTCCTTTTCCAATTCCTTTGGAAGATCCTGTAACAATAGCTAAATTTTTTTTCATTTATATTTCCCACTTATAACAACCAAACTGTCCATCTCCAGATGAAACTTTAACTTCAATGAATGAAATCTTATATTCGTTCAAAAGTTGTTTATCAGCAATTATCTCTGAAGTGAGATAAAAGGATAACTCTTCAACCGTCGTATTGGATATGGGTAGTAATTTTATGTCTTTTTTATAAAAAACTAATTCATCATTTGAATGATGTACTTTAATTTGTTTTTCATTAATCTCTTGAAACCGAAGATGAGGGGATTTTTCTGGTAACAAAAAATATTCATCCAGATTTTTACACAATTGCCGGATTTTATTTTTAAAGATATTGTAATCACCAGGTAAACCGTCTTCTGGAACTTCAAAAGTTAAGTTTGTTTGTACTTTGAAGTTATGTCCATGTAACCTTTCACGCTCACTTGCAGAAAAAACCGTAAAGTGTCCTGCTGAAAACTTCATATCCTCTTTGAAAAGCTCAATGGTCGATTTGTATGACATTTGTTCTGAATGATTTCCTTTTGATAGTACAAATGTTTATGGTAACCCCTTTACATTCATTCTCCTAGGGAAAGCTTTATTGGTAAATGTCTTTGAGTAGGGAATTTTCTGTAATAGAGTCATTATTTTAATTTTCAAAATAAATTTTTAGAGAGGTGTTCAATGTCAGATCCTAATGTAATGGATAGGATTAAGGCTATTAAAGAGCAGAGTAAAATCATTGGTGGTGGACAACAAAATCTGAAAACACCTGCTTATTACAAGCTTCGTAAAGAATTACATAGTCAATTACTCAATGAAATTGCTCCTGAAGATTTAGCAGGAGATGTAAATCAGCACGAAGTTAAACAGCAAATTGGACAAATAGTTAATGCTTTAGCTGCCAGACAGGGTATTCCTTTAAGCCCTGAACAAAAAGCCATGATGATCAGTGAGCTCACTGACGAAGTTCTTGGTTTCGGTCCGTTGGAACCTCTTTTGAGAGATGACACAATTACTGAAATTATGGTCAACAATTTTAAGACCGTTTATGTAGAAAAAGATGGAAAGTGTATAAGACTCAAAGAAATTATTTTTGAGGATGAAACCCATCTACTCCACGTAATTAAAAGAATTACTTTGAGAATAGGCAGAAGAGTGGATCATGCCAGCCCAATGGTGGATGCCCGTTTACCTGATGGATCTCGTGTCAATGCTATTATTCCTCCTCTGGCTCTAGATGGATGTATTCTGACGATCCGTAAGTTTCCTAAAAAAGCCTTGCTGATGGATGACTTGGTGCAATTTGGAGCTTTGACACCCAAAATGGCTAAGTTCCTATCAATGTGTGTCAAAGGTAAATTGAATCTTTTGGTTGCCGGCGGAACTGGATCCGGTAAGACAACTACTCTAAATGCGTTATCGGCATTCATTCCGAATGAAGAACGTATAATTACAATCGAAGATTCTGCAGAGCTGCGACTGCATCACTATATTGATCATGTTGTTAGGCTTGAAACTAGACCTGCAAATGCTGAAGGACAAGGATTGGTAACCGCTAGAGATTTAGTAAAAAACTCATTACGTATGAGACCCAACCGAATAGTAGTAGGTGAGTGTCGTTCCGGAGAAGCAATAGATATGTTGCAGGCTATGAACACTGGCCACGAAGGATCTATGACCACATTGCATGCAAATACAACTCGAGATACTTTAAAACGACTTGAAACACTTGTTTTAATGAGTGGTATCGATCTTCCTTTAAAGACTGTAAGGGAGATGATCTCTTCAACAATTAACATTGTTGCTTTGCAATCAAGATTCTCTGATGGAAGCAGGAGAATAAAGCAAATAAGTGAAATTGTTGGAATGGAAGGAGAAACTATAACAACTCAGGATATCTTTGTTTTTAAGCAAACCGGTGTTGATCAAAATGGCAAAATTGTCGGTCAGTTTATGCCAACAGGGGTTTTACCAAATGCAGTTAAACACTTAAGGGCAAACGGAATAGATGTTCCAATGGATCTTTTTGCTCCGGATGTCTCAGGTCAATCGGCCAAGCAACAGGCCCAAGGTCCTCGTCGGTTAATTTGATATAGGAATAATAGATATGGATTTGCTTTCCATAATAATAATTGTTTTTTCCGCCATTATTCTCGGTATTGCAGCCAAGTTTTATATGGACTTGACTCAAAAAGAGTATACTGAAGACCGTATCCGTCAAACTTTTGCTGCACAATCTAGAGGAATGGAGGATGAAGCAGTAAGTGCTGAGTTCGCTGAGTATCAACAAAGTGTTATTGAACATATTGATTCTCGACTCACCGACAGATTTCCACTTCTTGGAGACAAAATTCTTCAAGCCGGGTACAAAATTAAAGCTTTAGAATGGTCGCTTATTGTTGCTTTTATAACAATAGTAACCGGCTTTTTGCCAATGTGGCTGTTGCAAAGTACTTTTGGTCTTTGGGCAATATTCTTTTCAATATGTGTGGTTTTTTTAGTACCGGTTTTGGCCTACTTTATACTCAATATGCATATTGGAAAAAGGGTAACTATTTTTGATGAACAATTTGGTGTTGGGCTTGATGTTATGTCCGCCAGTATGAAAGCGGGTGGTACCTTTATGAGCTCCATTAAGTTCATTGCTGAAGGTTCCGAACCTCCTCTTGCAACAGAAATGGGTATTTTAGCTACTGAATTGGGTCTCGGAACGGATATGAATACGGCTCTCGATCGTTTTAAAACAAGGATACCCTCAAAGAATTTGCTCATATTTGTAATTGCAATTAAAGTTGCAAATCAAACTGGTTCAGCGCTTGCACCCATTTTATCTACTTTATCTCGTGTAATTGTTCAAAGGTTTAGGTTGCAAGGACTAATTAATATAGCTATTTCCGAGAACATAATGGGTATTTGTATCTTAGCCTCGTTTCCTTGGATTGTAATACCCTTACTAGCATTTGCATGGCCGGAGGCTTACTCTGAGTTTTTCTCATGGGATCCTGGTGGAATACCGATAGGAAAGCTTATTGCTTTCATTTCTTTTGTTTGGTATTGCATTGGAATTAATGTGATGTATAAAACTGTGAAGTCAATTGATACTTAACCATTATGAATTTAATTATCATCGGCTTTTTTATTCTTTTGGTTATTTGCGGTGTCATCATCTTTATGATGGTACAAAGTAAACAAAAGCAAACTAACGCTACAAGTTCTGAAACTTTAAATAGAAGAATTGCAATAATTCAAGAAAATTTTGAAGATCAAGGTCTTTTGGAATCTAGAGAGCCTCAAGAAAGTTTTTTAGATACTTTAAATAAAGACTTGGTCAATATGATTGGGAAATTAGCACCTGTTCCGAGTCAAGAGAAGCTTACTATGCTCAACAAAGCTGGTATGAGGCGTCCTCATGATCATATTGCGTTGTTTTTTCAACAAATTGCTGGTGCAGTAACCGGAGTTGGGCTGGGAATTTTGATTGTTTTTACTGGGGTTGATTTGTTTGCTGGCCTCGCTGTTGCATTGTGCTTGGGTCTTCTTTTCTATCTAGCTCCGAGTACTGAAATGAATAGGAAAATTAAAGATCGTTCTTATAAAATTGATAAAACATTGCCGGATATTATCGATCTTTTTGCAAATTGTTGTATTGCTGGTGTTAGCTTCGATATTGCGGCTGGTTACATTCTCGTAGATTTAGAAGATGATCCCTTGCTTAAACCTGTGAAAGAAGATTTTTTGGCCTGGCAATCGGATGTGAACTTGGGAATGGACAGACAAGAATCTTGGAAAAGATTAGTTGACAGAAGTGAATCGAAGAACATACGTTACTTTACTTCTTTAATAAACCAAAGTGAAAAAACTGGTGGTAGTGTTGCGGAAGCTCTCTTTAAAATGTCGGATTTCTTTAGGGAAAGGCGTAAGCAGATGATTGAATCTGAAATTGCTCAAATCCCCACCAAAATGTCTACTCAAACGATTGTCTTTATAGTTCTGCCAATTGTCTTATTACTTTTAGCCCCGGTGGGACTAAATGCATTTAGAATGGTTTCTGAATTATTTGGCTAGTGGTTTCAATGAGTAAAATCTTTAATCGATAACTTCTAATCCACCTAGGTATTTCTGAAGTACCTGGGGAATTCTAAAACCTTTATTCTGTAATTGATAATTTTCCACAATGGCAGCCCAGGTGCGTCCAACCGCTAGTCCTGAACCGTTGAGAGTGTACAGAAATTCCGGTTTTCCTTTAGAATCTCTCTTGAATTTGAGATTAAGTCTTCTTGCTTGGAAATCAGAACAATTCGAACAACTGCTTATTTCTCGGTAAGTATTTTGAGATGGAAACCAAACCTCCAAATCATAGCATTTTGCCGCGGAAAAGCCCATATCTCCAGTACAAAGTAACATTTTTCGATAGGGTAATTCTAGCTTTTCTAAAATGCTTTCAGCCTGTTTTACCAGTTTCTCGTGCTCTTCTTCACTGTCTTCTGGTTTGCATATGTGAACCAATTCAATTTTATCGAATTGGTGCTGACGAATTAAGCCTCTGGTATCTTTGCCCGCAGCACCAGCTTCGCTTCTGAAACATGGAGTGTAAGCACAAAGACGCTTGGGTATTTCGTTGTTTAGGAGGGGCTTATCTCCGGCATAAAATCCTGTTAAAGGAACTTCGGCAGTTGGAATTAAATATTGATTTAATCCTTCTATTCGATAAAGATCCTCTCTGAACTTAGGTATTTGTCCTGTTCCTTGAAGACTATCACCGTTAATAACTGCAGGTGGAGATAGCTCTAAATAACCGTTATTGGCAGCCTCATCAAGCATAAATTGAATTAAAGCTCTCTGTAGCTTTACACCTTTACCGATGAAAGTGCTAAAACGCGAGCCGGCAAGTTTCGAAGAGTTTTCAAAGTCTAAAATACCGAGCTCTTCTGCAATTTCGTAGTGAGGTTTAGGATTATCGATTAAGATTGGATTGCCCCATTGTTTTATCTCTAAATTTTCGCTTTCATTTTGGCCTAAGGGAACATCGTTTTGAGGTAAATTGGGTATTAAGAGTGCAATATTAGTTAATCTTTCGTCTAAGTCCTTCAATTCATTGTCAAGAGAGGTGATTTGTTGGTTGATTGATTGGACTTCTTCTCTAACTTTTTCTGCAGCTTCTTTGGATTTAACCGATTTACTTAATGAGTTTCTTTGCGATTTAAGATCATCCGATTGTTTCTGAACTTCTCTTTTTGCTTCATCGATGGTCAAAATTTGATCGATTGAAGAGGCTAAATCTTTTGAACGCTTGGAAAGTTCTTGCTTAACAAAATTTGGATCTTTGCGAATTAGTTTTAGGTCTAGCATTAGCCTCGGTTTTTTTACTCTACTTTAAACGTCAAATCCAATTAATTATAACGAAGTGGAATTGACATAAAATTCTTTAGTTGATTAACTTTAGCCCGTTAATTTTTAATTATTAAACTCTATTTTGTTATAGTGTGGAAATGATAGATAGTCACGCACATTTAATTTGGGAGTCTTTTGACTATGATCGTAGTGAAGTTATCGAGAGAGCTTTAAGCAATAAAGTAGAAGCTTTCATTCACTCTTGTGTTCACACTAAAGATCTTGAAAAAATGTTCGATTTGCAAGAACAATATTCCATGGTCCACCTCAGTGCTGGAGTTCATCCTTGTGATGCTCATCATTGGAGCGACGAATGTGAGTCGGATATTTTAAAGTACAAAGATAAAATTATCGCGATTGGAGAAACTGGATTAGACTATTTCCATAAGGATTGCCCCTTGGATGTGCAAGAAACGGTTTTTAGAAAGCATTGTAAGTTAGCTAAAGAACTCAAGCTTCCTTTAATAATTCACTGCAGAGATGCATTTGAAGATACTCTCAAAATACTTAGAGAAGAGGATCCGGGCGGTGGAGTGATGCATTGTTATACTGGTGATGCTGAATATTCTGCTAAGTTTTGGGAACTAGGTTTTTATACATCTTTTTCTGGATGCTTAACATTCAAGAACTCAAAAAAACTTCGTGAAGAAGCAAGAAATATTCCATTAAGTAGAACTCTCATTGAGACTGATTGTCCATTTCTAGCCCCACAAAAACATAGAGGTAAACGTAATGAACCAGTTTTTGTAACTGAGGTTAATTCAATGCTGGCGGAAATTCATAGTATTGAAGATAAAGAGGTGGATTCAATAACAACTGAAAATACAAAAAAACTTTTCTCTTTAAATCAGTAGTTTCAATTGAGAGATTAAAATATATTCATTAAGACTTTCAATTGTCTTGCTTTTGGCATTTTTGATAGCTCTTAGTTATTATGTATTTGCAACAAAACTGTATCTCTATCTGAGAGAATTATTTAACTAATCAGTTGAATATCAAAAACTTTTAGGTTTAATTGAATCATTATGGATCCAAGTAAAATTGGTGGGCCAAATTTCTTTCCGGATAAATTTAATCCTTTAGCTAAGCCCGAGTTGAAAAAGCAAGCTGGAAACAAAGAGGGCACAAACTTAATTTCTTCATCTCAAGAATCAGAACTCTCTGGTCTTTTTAAATTACCCCCTCATAAAGTTGTCTCAAAACTAAGTCAACTTTTAGAAAAATCTTTCAAAGATCCACAAATTCAACAAGTATTAAATCAGCTTAAAATTCCACCAAATTCTAGGCAGGCTTTGGCCTTTTGTGCTTTTTCTTGCTTGAAAGAACTTTTATCTAAAAAGTTCCCAATATCCGCGGAAGAAGAAAAAGAAATTCTCAAAGCTATTACAGAGGAATTTGAAGAAGATTCTCTTGAAGATATTGATCCCGATGAGCAAAAGAGAAGAAAAAGCGAAAGAAAGAAACAGAGAAGAGAAAGAAGAAAAAATAGTAGTAAAACCATCAATGCAATGCTCACTTTAGTAGAAGAGTCAATAAAAACACTAGAGAAGAATAAAGGTGGTTTCAGTTTCCAGACGTAACGGCTTGACGGGTTCTCTCAAACGGAACAATTCTGTTTTCTGCTACCGGTGATGTTTTACCAGCAAAATTGTTCCAAGTATTTGTTACAACTCCAATGAAATTAGTTACTTGGCTAATTAAATTATTAATTCGATCTTTTAATTGAGATGCTTCTGCATACCTTTCTTTATCTGAAGCGGAGAGTACCTCATGCTCATTGTATATTGTATTGTGAAGTGCTAATGGTGCAACTGCTGCTTGTCCCAGTAAAGTAGCCTCTTTAGCTAAGTATTGAAGCTCTCCGAGCATTTGTTTTAGGTTGTTTATTAATTCAGTGAATGTATTCTCTGTCCAACTTCTAAACCCTTGAGCTTGTGCTTGGTTATATTGTTGTTGCAGGGTTGCGACTTTTTCTTCATTCTTGTCCGTTTTGTTAAATATCTCATCGGCATAAAAAACAGTTTGTCCGAAGGTAGTTACTTCGAAATTGAGATTTTCGGGATCATTTACATCTCCCTCCATAACGAATCTGACTCCTTGATCGAATTTATCAATTTGCACATCCGGTATTTGAGAAAGTACATATTCATGAAGTAATTCGTGGAATTGAACACCATCAACATATGCGTTGATCCAATCGTTATCACCGTGTCTTTTCATTACAATCAATTTCTTCACTTCTCTTATGTTCAAGCGGGTACCAGTTCTGTTAACAACTTCAATATAAGCGTGTGTTGCTGGATCATAAGCAGTGAGAATCTGTTCTCCGTTAGATTGACTTTCACGAATGTCTTTATCCACGTCGGATATCACTTCTTTCATTTCTGCATTTGGTTTCACTTCGTATGCTTGGTTTGAGATGCAGGGTTCAGCTATATTGTCATAAGGATTGTCATCAGGTAAATTATTCATTCCAGCTATTACTTTCTCATATTTTTTCACTTCACTCTTAGGTGGAATTAAAGCATCAATCCAAGGAGCTACTTTCTCCTCTTCGTCACCAGAATCTGGTTGTTGGGTTGGAACTTGAGAGCCAGGGGGCACTATTCCCAAATTTGGATAATATCCAGGAGGAAGACTAGCCTGTTGATTGTTTACTGGTTGATTAACAGTTGGGGCGGAATAAAGCCTTTGTGTTTGTCTTGAACCTTGAGCAGAACACATACGTGTGGGTTGTTTGCCGCGCAACCTGTTAGGAGTATTCGGCAAAGAATATACACTTTGGGAAGAGTTGTATATGCTGCGTATCATTAAATATAAAGGAAAAAAATTAAAAAATTGATATTATATGAATCTTATTATTTGATTAATACCAGTTTAACATCTTTTATTGCAATTGCCTATAACCGATAAAGAATTGTCTTCTGAAGATCAAAGCGATAAAGCTCAAAACAAAAGAAAATTAAGTTTTTCTAAGGTTGTTCCTTCTCAAACGAACGACAGGGTGTTCAATCAAATAAAAAATAATGTAGATTCAATTATTATTAGTCTTTTTGCGAATCATGCTGAGTATTATAAGCAAGCTGCTTTCGAAAATGAAGAAACTGATTTAACAGTTGTGATTTTGCCCTCGGTATCTTCTGTTCAGAGGGAGGCTAATTCTCATAAGGATTCTAGGGAGTTCAAGAAAATCGCTTGCTTAACCAGCGATTTATTCCCAAATCAAGCCAGGCATTTGTTGGAAGAAATAGCGAAAGGTGAATATAGACTTTTGTTTGTAACACCAGAAAGCTTTTTATATTGGTTTTCTTCTGGATTGAACTCCTCTGCCATTCAACACTATAAAAAGATGGAGGAAACAGATCTGGGCAAGCAGGTGCTCAAGAATTCTAAAAAAGTCTTAGAAAGACTAGACAGAGTTGTTCTTTGCGAATTTGAATTGTTTTCGAGGACCAATGCCATATTTAAAGAAAAATACCAGGAAGCAATAACTTTAGTTAAAAAACTTAAGAAACCAATTTTGGGATTATCCTGCAATTGTTCAAAAGAAACAGTGCAGCATTTTATGCGTTTCTTCCCAAATACTGCTGTAATTCAAGAGAGTTTTCGCTTAAAAGGTGTTAGTTTAAAGACAAAGTATTGCTTTTCTCGATTGGATAAAAGGAAGCATTTAGCTCAGCTCTTAAAGGACAAAAAACCAACCTTAGTATATGTGCCTCAAAATGAAGATCTGAGTGAATTAATAAACTTTTTGAGAGATAAGTTGCCGGATACTACAATTAGAGCCTTGCACAAGGCACTGCCAATGGAACAAAGAGCGGAAGCTTTGGATTATTTCTTAAATGATCCGTGTCCTATTTTTATAGCCTCTAGCTCTTTAATGGAAGGTATTGCGAGACCTGATATTTATAGGCTGATTCATTATTCAGTTCCAGCCAGTTTGACTGAATTTTATAAGGATATTCATGTATTGAAATCAACTTTGAATAATAATGAATCGTCCGGTAAATATACTGCTTCTTATAAGGAGTCTCATCTGCTTATTTGTGAAGATGATTTTAATCCTTCTCCAGAAGAAAATAATTTTATGCAGGTTAAGTACAACCGAGATGGGTTTCAAGTTGACTTTAAAAAACTTGCGAGGCAGTCACTCGATTGGATATCCAATACTAAAGGTTGTAGATGGCAAAATTTAGAGCAGGTTTTAACTTCTAATCTGCAGGAACAAAATCAATGTGGAATTTGTGACTTATGTGTTGGAGAAAAACCTTCTATTCTCAGTTCAACATCGATGTTTATATTGAAAAGTAAATTGAAATGAGTCTTTGGTGAGTCTTTGGATTTTTTAGCTGGTTTGTAATAGTTTTAGTTGATTGGTGTTAAGGGCCTGCCGCCGGCCCTTAACGATCCCGCTCCCGGGCTGCCGCAGCCCGAACCCCGAATTTTGTTGGCTCCGGAAACATACGCCTTCCAGAACCAGGATTCTTAACGGCGTATTCCGCTAGTTGTATTTATTTGACCGAGTTTTTGCTTTGGGGGTTAAGGTAGATAGTTGGATGATTTAGCTATTTGGTTCATAAGTGTTATCTTTTTAATATTTAGTAACTTTCAGCCATCTTGATAAATGATTAGATGTAACAAATTTGCTTTGTGCTGTTTGGGATTAGCAGTTTTGACCTTTCCTCAGGCAGTTACCTCTCAGGGGCAAAGTCCCTCGATGATTCAGAATAAATACTCTCCATCTCCGGTTGCAAAGAGCTGGGCAAACAGGGGAGTGGAGTTGGCCAATCAGGGGGATTTTCAAGCGGCAGTTGAAGCATTCTATGAAGCTTGGAAGTTAAATCCTGAAGATACCAACCGTTTTGCAGAAAGCCTAAGCACTTCTTATAACAATTATGGTAAGCAAATGGCCGAGCGGAAAAACTACGACCGGGCAATTACTCTAATGCGAAGAGCGGTCTTTTTTATGGAAAGGAATAAAATAGCCGCACAAAACTTGGATAAACTACTTGAGATAAAAGGTTTGGATCCCAATAATTACGGGGTGAGAATTAAAGAGGCTAGAAAATTAAGACAGGAAGGTTACGTTGATGAATCAGTAGCTGAGTATTTAAAAGCGGTTAGTTTATCAAAACAGGGAAGCCAGGAGTACTTGAAAGCAAAGCTTGAATTAGCTCAAATTTATCAGGTTATTTACCTGAAATATTCTAAAACGCCGGTTGGAAGAACTAGACTGCAAAAAATGTTGGTTTTGGCAAATGAACTCGCAAAGTCTAACTCTAAAGATTCAAGGCCTCACATTCTCATTGGGAGGGCTTATATTGCCGCCCAAAAGCTTCCGGAAGCAATTGATGCTTTTGAAAAAGCCTTAGCTAAAAACCCGAATAATCTTGAGGCTCAAGAAGGACTAATTGGTGCTTGGACTAAAGTGGTGGCGATTGCACCCAAAGAAGTTGATAATTTGTTGGGATTGAGTAGCGCCTTGATGAGAGCCGGACAAAGTGAACAAGCGAAGGCTTATTTGCAAAAAGCTAAGGCCATCGATCCAAATAATAAAGATGTTGACGATTTAATTGCCAATTTCCAAAAAACGGAGAAAGAGCTAGAGGTTTATAAGATAGCTGAAAGAGCATTGAAGGCACAAAAATCTGGAAACTTGGATCAAGCAATAGACTTATACCAGTTGGCTATAAAAAGCTTACCTCCCACTCCGGAGGCGTCAAATGTTTATTTTAATTTGGGAATTGCGTATCAGTCTAAGGGTAACGATGAAAAGGCAATTACTTCTTATAAGCAAGCTTTGAAGTATAACCCAGCGAATCAAGATGCTAAAAGTGCGATTGAACAAATAAACAAGAAAATAGTACTCAAAAGAGCGGCATTGTCTGAGAAAGCGGTTAAGTTACAAAGTCAAGGAAAAATAACGGAGGCGGTGACTCTCTACAAGCAATTGATTCAAGAAAAACCGAATGATGCTCAAAGTCATTTTAATTTAGGAACTGCCTATCAAGAACAAAAAAGATATGCATTGGCCCTTCAACAGTATCAAAAAGCTTCTAAGTTGGATCCTTCGAGTTCAGAGTTTAGAAATACAGTGCAACAAATGAAAAAAGCTATGAACAGTGGTGTTTTTCAATCTGCGCAAGCAACTGAAGTATTAAAAGAAGCGGTTTCTCTTCAACAAGAGGGACGAATTAATCAGGCGATTGGTAAATATCAACAAGCAATAGCTTTGGACTCTAAAAACCCTCAATCGTATTTCAATCTTGCAACTGCTCTACATTCAGTTAATAACATTCCGAATGCAATAAATAATTATAAAAAGGCTTATCAGCTAGATCCAGCGAATTATCCCGAGGCAAACTTTTTTGTTGCTACTCTTCTTGAGACTCAAGAAAAATATCCCGATGCGTTGAACTACTATAAAAGATATTTAGAGGATCAACCAAATTCTCAATATTCTGAAGAGGCTAGAGAGAGAATGACTATGTTGGGTGAATAAATTACATTTTAGATTGTTTGGGCATTTGATTTATAAATGTATTGTTAAAATAAGTACATTCTGCTATCCGCGAAAGATTGAGTATTAATAATATGATTTGAGTATTTATTTGTGTTTGATATTTCAGTTTGTTATGTATGTTATTAACTTATATCCTACTAATTTTGCCCAGAGTTCACAGTTCATAAAGTCCAAAGTTAAGCAACCACAGAAACTTCAGTCTAGAGAGATTACAAGATACTCTGATCATCAAAGAATTTCTGATAACTGCCAATTAGTTTTTAACCAACTCATTCAGCGTTGTCGAGAAAAAATAAATGAGACAAACTGGCACTTGAACCCACCTCTAGACTCACTATTGACATTGAAGTCTAACTTTTCATACTAAGATGCAATCAATAGTCAACATACATCCAAGAGAAATGGCAGATTGAAGCTACTTTTTCATGATTCATTTCTAAATCCAAACAAGCCTCAATAAGCCTTTGCT
>JAAUYI010073068.1_pt1 | contig 78418 bp, 68 predicted proteins | sample 7278041 | NCBI WGS metagenome assembly JAAUYI01 (sample SAMN14350216, study PRJNA611818) | marine sediment metagenome | isolation source: surface marine sediment (0.6m) | place: French Polynesia: Moorea | collected 2018-08
TCGAGAACCTGCAAGGGATGGGTATAAAAATGTAGGAAAATTCAGCAGGGGTGAAAGTTTATCTATTCAAGCTTTTGCTGATGTAAGTATTAGTGTGGATGACGTATTAGGTAATGCCTAAGGAGATTTCCAGAATTGAAATTACCACGGGAGGTGACAAGTCATCACCAATGGATATGATTAGAATGTTTGTCCTATGGCAGATCCATTGTAGGGGCGCAATGCTTGCGCCCTTGTGATTGGTAAAATTATTTTCAGAAATCACCTAAATTATCAATTGCTACCCAGAGGAAAGAATTATGGTGGTTGCTCCTGTTAACTGGGATAATTATTCCCTAGAAGATTTTATGACGAATCCCCCTGAGAAAACCGAATGGGTGGATGGTCAATTAATAGAAAAAGCAGGTGCAACACTAAGACATGGAAAAATTCAATTGAGACTTGGTTGCTATTGGGATAATTACAAGGAATCTAGCGGACAAGGTGGAAAAGTTTATATTAATGTACCTTGTCGCACCAATAAACAAGGACGTTCTCCTGATGTTGCTTATTTAACCCCTGAGCTTGTTACACAGTTTGGTAATGTTCCCACTTTACCCCGGAGTTTTCCTTTGAGTGCGGAGATTGTTTCACCTACGGATTTAGCGGAAAATGTGTTGTTAAAGGCACAGGAATATTTAGAGTCTGGCAGCGAAGAGGTGTGGTTGGTGTTTCCTGACAGTCGCTGGGTGATGGTAATTACTGAAAATCAAGGTTTAATGTTTACATCTGGTCAGGTGGTAAGTACGCAAAAAGTTTTGACAGGTTTTAGTGTCGCAGTGGATGAATTATTGGCTTAATATATTTTGAATTTTGACTTTTGAATTACGCGCAGTGGTACTAGGAGGATGGAATGAAAGCGATAGAAGTTACGGGAAGTGTTGATGATAAAGGACAACTTTCTTTAGATAAACCGTTAACTTTGGCAAAACACAGCCGCGTGCGAGTGATTATCCTTGTATTGGAAGATGAGGAGGGGGATGATGAATTTACGGAGTCAGCAAGTGAAAGTTTTCGTCAGGGTTGGCATGATGTAATGACTGGAAATACCATACCTGTTTCTCAATTATGGTCTTAACGAAGAATAAAATGCTTAAAAACTAGGTTTTAACGTGTAATATCAATACAATTTACCGAATATCAATTAAATAACCCATTTTCTGGTATTAATGAATCGGTGCTATGGCAAAAATAAAAAAAATTTTGATCACTCCGCTCCGCTATGCTAGAAGAGGGAAAAGAGAAGAAGGGTAGAGGTGAAAAGAATTAAAGTATAAAACAATACTCGATATTCCTCCCAAACGCGCAGACAACCCGAAAACCGCCACTGTAGTTGATGTAGTCGCGCCCCGCCCAATAGGTGAAGTCGCGGTACGCCGAGCGGCAGAGTACAGGAAAGGTGAGCCAGGAACCGCCCCGCAGCACAGCATAATCCTTTTTTTGAGAAAGATTATTATTATTATCAAACCAAGCACTGCCATCAGTGGGCGCCCCCTCATAGTTATCATGCCAATCATCAAGGCACCATTCCCAAACGTTCCCGTGCATATCGTATAAACCAAAGGCATTTGCTACCTGAAACATCCCTACTGGAGTTGTTTCACCGCGACTTACGCCTCTTTCTCCAGAACCATAGATGTAGCTGCCATTATAATTCGCCAAATCGGTTGAAATTGTCTCCCCAAATTGAAATGGGGTTGTTGTTCCAGCTCGACAGGCATATTCCCACTCTGCTTCACTGGGTAATCGAAATTCCCGCCCTGTATGCTGGGAAACACGGGCACAAAACTCCACAGCATCATACCAATTTACTTGCTCTACAGGACGATTAGCACCTTGGAAATGAGAAGGATTAGATTTAAGTTCACGTTCTACTTGAGGTAGTGCTGCAACGGCTTGCCACTGTGCCTGAGTTATTGGATACTTACCCATCAGGAATGGTGCTACTGTCACTTGGTGCTGTGGGCGTTCCCTATCGCTCGATTCTTCCTCTTTAGGGGGTGAACCCATCAAAAATGTGCCGCCTGGAATTTCTACCATTTCCAAGATGACACCATTGCCCAAATCTATCTCTTCTGTGGGTGGGTGTTCCACTAAGCGAATTGACTCTATACCGTCCTTTATTTCTGCAATCAGCATGGGAATTTCTTCTCCAAGCTGTTTTAGTGTTTTGGCAGTTTCTCTACGAGTTTTTAGCACTTCGCTGTCATTGTTTAAAAGCCTCCGCAGGCGAGGAATGGCTGGTTTAGCATCTTTGCCCATCTTAACCAAATCTTCAGCCGCACGGGCGCGATATTCTGCTTCTGGTGCGGAAAGTTCCTGAATCAGCATCCTGACTCGCCGTTGGCGTTGAAATTGTCGTACTACTTCGGGATCTAATCCTGCCTTTTTGCCCAGTTCCTCCACCACAAACTCAGGAACGCCAACCCTTTTCCCTTTCACCTCACAACAGTCCCGCAGTGCTAGTAAAAAGCCCTTAATTTCTTCCGGAAATCCTGGTTTATGCTCGGCTTGAGCTAAAATCTCCCTCCAAGCATCCTCATCATTGCCATACTGCTGAACCAAGTGCAATCCTGCCAAATACTCGGCTAAAGGATCTAAAGTAAAGCGCAGGGTTTGCAAGTCAGGTTTCTTCTTCCGCACCAGGTAGAGTCGCGATTCCAGATATTGAAGGTGCTGTTTAGCTTTCTCTGCTGCTGTTTCTGCGTCCAATTCCAAGGCTTCCAAGTTAATTAATACCTGCTTACAATCGGCAGATTCGGGTTTAAAGGTAGGCTCAATGCATTTCCAAGCAACAAGTTGAGCAATTTCATGTACCTTCTGATGGCTTAATTCGCCTGACGTTGATTTATTCAGTTCGTTTAAGTATTGCAGCATCAAATCGGGCACATTATCAGGTAACTCGTCCGTAGATGTACCTTCTTTGGCAGCAATCATCTGTTCGGCGTAAAGTTTCACCAGTAGGATGGTAAGTCCTTGTTTATTCGATGTTTTGGTTTCCACTTGTCTAACACTTGCCATCCCTTCCAAGCGACGGTAAGCTTCAGAATAATCCAAGCCATCAAATAGTTCTGCTTTGCCCTTTTTTTCTAAATAGCGGTTAAGGAAAGAAGCCAAACTACCCACAGAAATCCGAAACGGTTCTATAAAGGTGGGGGTGATTTCTGAACCCAAAATATTCTTGAGGCGAGAAGTAACAATTAAAGCATTAGCGGGAAACTCCTGATTATCTGGTTGAATTTTCTTGCGGGTTTCTTCTCCCATTTCTGAAAGATGATCGACAATCAGTAAAATCCGCTGCTGTCTGAGTAATTGCTTTAACAGTTCCTCTGGAATTACTTTACCTGACTGGGTTAACTCCTTCAACAACCCACCAATGGTTTCCAGTAATGAGCCATCAAACTCATCCTCAATCAAAATAGGTAATATTGGATGCTGACAAATGCGATCGCTTTTTCCTAATTTCATTGCCCATTTAGCAATTTGACAAGCCAGACTGGTTTTCCCTGAACCACCTTCCCCCCAAATTACTACCCGTACCTGAGATTGAGAAAAAGTATCTTTCAGTACCTTGGCATTAAAATCAGGGATATCAACTTTATGCTCATTCAATAGAATGGGTTCAGCAACATAAATTTCGTGCTTCTTAACGGTATCCCTACCCTCAAATTGTTCCTTGGCTTTGTGAATCCGCTCCCTTACCCAAGCATCTAACACTCTGGGATGATACTTGAGGAACAGTAAATACCGCAGAGACACAGGCAATTTCACAACCGGAATCGTAAACGTTGCCGGCTTCACCCATTCATCCAGCTTTAACAGCCAAATAGGGCGGACAATAAATATACCAAGATAACCAACCAAATACCCCACAGCTAACCAAAACCAAGGATTATCCTTAACCCATTTAACTACCTGGTAAAAGGTTTGCTCTTTTAGCTGTTCTAACCTAGTTTCCAGCCTACTACTAACCTGACTTAAGTCATCAATGTATTTTTTCTTATTCTTTAACCCCTGCTTATTTTGTTCTACAGCAGTAACAGCTTTATCCAAACTCTGCTTTAGTGCTTCTAGCTTTTGAACCGCCTCCAAGTCCCATTCTGTGAAATTATCCGCCTCCTTTTGCACTCCCTCAGCAATCTGCACTAAAGCCGAAGTAGCATTACTACTAAGGGTTTCATCACTGCGCTTCAAGACTCTTACCAGTGCAGGCACAGCACTTTGGGCATCTGCACCAATTTTTCCCAAAGTAGAGGCTGCATAGGCACGAATTGCCGGATTATCATTTAGGGCAAGTGCTAGAGGTGCGATCGCATTCTCCCCACACTTTACCAATTCATCACTGGCAGCTTTACGACTTTTATCATCCTTTAACTTTTGAATCTGCTCCTTCACATCTGCTGGCGTACAATTCTGCGCCCAAGTATTACTACTGACAAATAAAGGTAGCAATAAACTCAAGCAAGCAGCATTAAACCAGAAAGTAATCTTGTATGAGGAGCTTTGACTCATTGATGCACAGAAATATCAAACTAATACTACCGCATTTTGTTGGATTCAGTAGTGAAAAATGCTCCTCAAATAATTGGTTAACAGATCCCCGACTTTTACCCTACGGGAAGCCGCTAACGCGTCTACAAAAAGTCGGGGATCTAAACACCGCGAGCCTTAATGGTTCAAAAATCAAACACCAACCCCGTACTATAGATAAGATGTTCACCTTGGATACGAAAACTACCTGTGGCTAATCAAGCAGAAACTCTCACTCGCACACCCTTATTCCCCCTCGCCCAAGAACTAAAAGCCCGATTTACCGGCTTTGGTGGCTGGGAAATGCCTGTCCAATTTAGCGGCATCACCAAAGAACATGAAGCTGTAAGAAATAATGCCGGGATGTTCGATATTTCCCACATGGGTAAATTTACTCTCCAAGGCAAAGAATTAATCCCTCAACTCCAGAAAATAGTACCGTCTGACTTCAGCCGCTTACAGCCAGGGCAAGCACAATACAGCGTCTTGTTAAATGAAAACGGCGGTATTATCGACGACATCATTTTTTACTACCAAGGTGTAGATGATACTGGTACGCAACGGGGAGTATTAATTGTCAATGCTGCTACCACTGCTAAAGATAAGGCATGGTTACTCAAACATACAGATACCAGTAAAATACAATTTCAAGACCTTTCCCCAGACAAAGTATTACTAGCCATCCAAGGACCAAAAGCCACTGGCATCCTCCAGCAATTTGTCAGCGCAGATTTAAGCCCCATCAAAGCCTTTGGACATTTAGAAGCCAATGTACTTGATAAACCAGCCTTCCTTGCCCGTACTGGTTATACAGGGGAAGATGGCTTTGAGATAATGGTAGATCCCGAAGTTGGCATAGAACTGTGGCAAAAGCTACTGGATGCTGGGGTGACTCCCTGTGGACTTGGTGCCAGGGATACCCTGCGACTGGAAGCAGCTATGGCACTATATGGACAAGATATTGATGATACCACTACCCCCCTAGAAGCGGGTTTGGGGTGGTTAGTTCATTTAGATACCAAAGGTGATTTTATTGGACGTGCAGTCCTAGAACAGCAAAAATCCCAGGGTATAACCCGTAGATTGGTGGGTTTACAAATGCAGGGACGCAACATTGCCCGCCACGGATATCCAGTATTATCATCAGGTAAAGTTGTCGGAGAAGTTACTAGTGGAACCCTTTCGCCTACCCTTGGTTATCCCGTAGCCTTAGCTTACTTACCCAAAGAAATAGCCAAAGTAGGACAGGAACTAGAAGTAGAAATCCGTGGCAAACATTACCCCGCAGTGGTAGTGAAAAAACCTTTTTATCGTTCCACAAGTCGCCTAACTAACTGATAACATTTGAGATTGTGACAGAAATAACGTATTTTGGCGTTATTCCATCTCCTGTCACATGGAGAACCATAATTAATGATTGTGTTTTGGGAAGGTAAGTAATATGTCAGATTATCCTAAAGATTTAAGATATTTGGATACCCATGAATATGTACGCTTAGAGGGCGACATGGCGACTATTGGCATTACCGCCTTCGCCGTAGATCAATTGGGTGATATTGTATTTTTGGAATTACCAGAAGTTGAAGACTCTGTGAGCAAGGGTGAAGGCTTTGGTTCCATTGAATCAGTAAAGGCAGTGGAGGATCTTAAATCACCGGTAACAGGTACGGTGGTAGAACGCAATGAAGCCATGATTGACGCACCAGAAAATGTTGCGGAAGATCCCTATGGTGAGGGATGGTTACTGAAAGTGCGAGTTAGCGACTCCAGTGAGGTAGATAAAGCCATGAGTGCGAAACAGTATAGTGCCCTGGTGGAGGGAGAGTGAAGGAGGGAAGGAGTGAAGGAGGGAAGGAGTTTTTTTCTTCCAAAATAAGAGAATATCAACAAATAAATTATCTTGTAGGGGCACGGCATCGATAAGATAACCGGATTGCCAACAATCTCAAACACGCCGTGCCCTTGCCCTGAGTTGGATATTCTCCAACCAAAACGATGGTTTTCCAAGTAGAGATGATGAGGTGATGGAATGATGGGATGATGGGATGATGGGATGATGAGGTGATGGAATGATGTGTTTTGGCTCATATTCACTCCTTCACTCCTTCACTCCCCATTCCCCATAAATAAATCGATGAAAATTACATAAACTGATTCTTTTGGGAGAACCACTCAAGGATAATTGTTGCAAAATATGAAATAGTTATTACGAATTGCATACACCAGAATGCATGGAAGAAAATGTCATTTATGTTTCCTTCTGCATTTCCCGTACTGCATTCCCCGTTCTATATTCAAGTTAGTCACGTCTGGAGAATAACTTAGTGGTATTAGAAGCCCCTCGTCCTCAGTCGAGTAATCAGCCTATGTTGGGCAATAGTAGTCAAAAGTCAAGCGATTTTACACAACGTCACATTGGACCAAATTCTCATGACATCCAGAAAATGCTGGATGTATTAGGGCTTGCTAGTTTAAATGATTTGATTGACAAAGCTGTGCCACAAGGCATTAGGCTAGCTCGTTCTCTAGAATTACCAGCAGCGTTAAGCGAGTATGCTGCACTAGGCAAGTTAAAAGACATAGCCTCGAAAAATCAAGTTTTTCGCTCATTTATTGGCATGGGATATTACGACTGTATTACCCCCACGGTAATTCAGCGCAATATATTGGAAAATCCCGGTTGGTACACTGCATATACTCCCTATCAACCAGAAATTGCCCAAGGAAGATTGGAAGCTTTATTAAACTTCCAAACCATGATGATTGATTTAACTGGGTTGGAAATCGCCAATGCTTCCCTATTGGATGAAGCAACAGCAGCAGCGGAAGCCATGAGCATGAGTTATGGCGTTACTAAACACAAGGCGAATGCTTTCTTTGTCTCCCAAGATTGCCATCCCCAAACCATCGACGTGTTACAGACCCGTGCCAGACCTTTGGGGATTAATATTATAGTTGGGGATCATCAAACCTTTGATTTTTCAGAACCAATTTTTGGGGCAATTTTACAATATCCCACCACTGACGGCACAATTTACGACTACCGCGCTTTTGTAGAAAAAGCCCATGCTGAGGGTGCATTGGTAACGGTAGCTGCCGATCCTTTGAGCTTAACTTTACTCACACCCCCCGGTGAATTTGGTGCTGATATTGCCGTAGGTAGTACTCAACGTTTCGGTATTCCTATGGGGTATGGGGGACCCCACGCTGCTTACTTTGCTACCAAGGAAAAGTATAAGCGTCAGGTTCCTGGAAGAGTTGTGGGTGTCTCGAAAGATACCCAAGGCAATCCAGCATATCGCCTATCCTTGCAAACTAGAGAACAGCACATCCGCCGGGAGAAAGCTACCAGTAATATTTGTACAGCACAGGTATTGCTAGCGGTGATGGCAGGTATGTATGCTGTATATCATGGTTCTGCTGGATTAAAAGCGATCGCACAAAAAATCCATCAGCAAACTGCCATCCTAGCAGAAGGTTTAAAGCGGCTTGGTTACAACATTACCAATGAATACTTCTTTGATACCCTGCGGGTAGATTTAGGCAACCGCAGCATGAAAGATATTCTCGCTGCTTGCGAACTCCAGAAAATTAACCTCCGCATTTTTGATAACAATAGTGTAGGTATTTCCCTGAGTGAAACTACCACTACTGAAGATATCACAGACCTGTTAAATATTTTCGCAGGTAATTCCCCCACTCCTTCCACTTCTTTTACTCCTCCTACTTCATTACCTCCAAACCTCTGCCGCGAAAGTAGTTACCTCACCCATCCCGTATTCAACAGCTACCACTCAGAAACAGAGTTACTGCGCTACCTGCACAAATTGGAATCTAGAGATTTGTCCCTGACAACATCCATGATTCCCTTGGGTTCCTGTACCATGAAACTCAACGCCACATCGGAAATGATCCCCGTAACTTGGGCGGAGTTTGGTCAGATTCACCCCTTTGCCCCCCAATCCCAAACCAAGGGTTATCAACTCCTATTCCAGCAATTAGAGGAGTGGTTAGCAGAAATCACCGGATTTGCGGGCATTTCCCTCCAACCCAATGCCGGTTCCCAAGGGGAATACGCTGGATTGTTGGTAATTCACCAATATCATGAAAGTCGGGGAGAAGGACACCGCAACGTTTGTTTAATCCCCACCTCAGCCCACGGAACCAATCCCGCCAGTGCGGTAATGTGTGGCATGAAGGTAGTTGCCGTTGCCTGCGATGATGAAGGTAATATTGACCTAGATGACTTGAAAGCCAAGGCAGAAAAGCATAGCAACGAACTCGCCGCTTTAATGGTGACATACCCCTCCACCCACGGCGTATTTGAATCAGCAATTCAAGAAATCTGCGCCGTAGTTCACAGCCACGGTGGGCAAGTATACATGGATGGGGCGAATATGAACGCCCAAGTAGGACTTTGTCGTCCAGGGGATATTGGTGCTGATGTATGTCACCTCAACCTGCACAAAACATTCTGTATTCCCCACGGTGGCGGTGGTCCAGGAATGGGACCCATTGGGGTTGCTACCCATCTAATGCCCTTCCTCCCTGCACATCCAGTAGTGAAAATGGGTGGAGAACTAAGTATGGGCGCAGTATCCGCTGCTCCTTGGGGTAGTGCCAGCATCCTAGTAATTTCCTGGATGTACATTGCCATGATGGGTGCAGATGGTTTGACAGATGCAACCAAGGTAGCAATTCTCAACGCCAACTACATTGCCAAACGCCTGGAAGATTACTATCCTGTTTTATATAAAGGCAACAATGGTCTAGTAGCCCATGAATGTATTTTAGACCTGCGTAACTTGAAAAAATCCGCCGGAGTGGAAATTGATGATGTTGCCAAAAGGCTAATGGACTTTGGTTTCCATGCCCCCACAGTTTCCTGGCCCGTGGCTGGTACAGTCATGGTGGAACCAACGGAAAGCGAATCCCTAGCAGAGTTAGATCGTTTCTGTGAGGCACTAATTACCATTCGCCAAGAAATTGCTGAGATTGAATCTGGTAAGGTGGATGCTGGGGATAATTTGCTGAAGAATGCACCCCATACCGCAGCCAGTTTGCTGACAGCAGAATGGAATCACCCCTATTCCCGCGAACAAGCAGCTTATCCCGCACCTTGGGTTAAGGATAATAAATTCTGGCCTGCTGTAGGTCGCATTGATGCGGCATTTGGGGACAGAAATTTTGTGTGTTCTTGTGTACCAATGGAAGCATATTCCCAGGAATAGTTGAGTGGGTACTACTAAGAACAACTGGTAAATAAAACATAATCACAGATGCACCTTGATAAATAATTATCAGCGTGCATTTTTATTATTTTCCTTTGGATAAAGGAGGATTCACCACTCTGAATTATGCTTTGAGATATATTCACACAATAAATACTAAAAATAAATATTTCTGGCGACAAAAAATACATATATTAGTACATGAAACTGTAAAAAATAGTGTATTTACCCTAAGTAAAAACTTATGAATGACATATTAAATGAGATTATTGGGACAGGCCAACCAGACGCATTAAACGGCACACCATTAGATGATTTGATTAATGGTCGTGGTGGCAATGACAACATCAACGGCAATGGTGGCAATGATAGAATTCGGGGTGGTCGTGGTAACGATAATATCAATGGTGGTTCGGGTAATGATAGAATTCGGGGTGGAGGTGGTAACGACATCATCAACGGCAATGGTGGTAACGATCGGATCTTTGGTGATGGTGGTGACGACTTGATCAATGGTGGTTCAAGCAATGATAGAATTTGGGGTGGTCGTGGTAATGATACTATCAACGGCAATGGTGGCAATGATCGGATCTTTGGTGGAGCTGGTAATGACCTGATCAATGCTGCTTCGGGCAATGATAGAATTTGGGGTGGTCGTGGTAACGATATCATCAACGGTAATGGTGGCAATGATCGGATTTTTGGTGGAGCTGGTAATGACACCATTAATACTGGTTCTGGTAATGATTTCATTAATTCCGGCTCTGGTTTCGATATTATTCGACTGAATGGGGGTGAGGATACCGTCGTTCTCAGGGTGGGAGAAGGATTCGATATAATTGAAAACTTCCAGCTGGGGAATACTCAGTTTCAAGCAGGTAATACTAACAACCTGGAGTTTGAGGCTTCGGGGAATGGGGTCGATATCTTCCGCAACGGTGATAAAGTAGCCTTTGTGAACAATACGCAAGTTAGCACATTTGAAGATAATTTAGGCTCCATATTCCTATAGCAGCTTATCCCGCACCTTGGGTTAAGGATAATCAATTCTGGCCTGCTGTAAGTCGTATTGATGAGGCATTTGGGGACAGACATTTTGTGTGTTCTTGGGTGCCAAACGATCCCAAATTGTAGGGGCACGGCACCGATAACATAACCATATTGCCAAAAATATGAAACACGCCGTGCCCTAACCATGAATATATAATATTTTTTCGTTCACCCCTAAAATACAAGGGACGGGGTAACTCCGCCCCTATGAATGATAGGATTGGTAAAATTGGGGATCTTATTCTCCACTTTGCTTTTCAATCTGGATTTTAGACTTATTTATCATACAAGCGATCGCATGATAGACAAAATAATTTCAAACTATTAACATGAAATTATCAAATAATTTATTGAAAATATAATGCTTAGTCTGAGTGACATCCATCCTCTCTCTGAGTTTCAACGGAGTGCTAAAGCTTTCCTGGCAAGGCTCAGAGAAACCAAAACACCAATGGTTCTGACTGTTAATGGCAAAGCTGCTGTAGTTATTCAAGATGCTGAAAGCTACCAGCAACTTCTTGATAAAATTGAATTGCTTGAGTCTATGGCAGGTGTTCGCAAGAGTATTGAGGAGTTCGAGCGAGGAGAAGGTATACCTTTAAAGGAAGCATGGAAGCAACTTCGGGAAAAGTATGGCTTACCAGATTGAAATCTCTCCTACCGCAGTGGCAGATATAGAAAGTATTTTCCTTTGGATTAAGGAGGATTCACCAGAACAAGCTTATCGTTGGGTGAGGGGATGTTATGAAATTATGTTGACCCTAGAAAATTTCCCGAAGCGTTGCTCATTGGCTCTCGAAAGTCAATATATGGGAATTGAGGTGCGTCAACTTCTCTATAAAAAGCAATTCTATATTTTATTCACGGTGAGTGAAGAAGTTGAGGAGCAGGAAGGAAGTGTGCGTATTCATCGCGTGCGTGGTGGTTCTCAACAGAGACTTCAAACTATAGATCAACTTTTAGGTGACGAACCAGAAACCTAAAGCACCGTTGTCATCAGTTTTGTATGTTACGCGATCTAAAATTATATACACAACAAGAGCGATCGCGCTTGAAATTAAATTCCACATTTTTGAAGATGAGAAAAGAAAGCTACCTCTGAATCAGCACTTTCAAAAATTTTCAAACCCATCCTACCAAACCTACTCCAATACCAACCCCAACCTATATATCTTGCCCAACTAGGAAGGTATCCTGGACGAAGAATATCTTGAGCCTTTGTACCAGCACTACGAACATTTCTCTCTAGTATTTCAATCATTTGCCAATCACCATTAATACGCCATCCCCCTTCATGTTTTGCGATTATTTTGGCATATCAATTTTTAGATTATTTTAGTATATTAACTGACAACATGATTAAATATATTGCCTAATATACTCAGGGCTTACGCAAAAGCTACGTATTTACGTCATTACGTTTGCGTAGCATGTCCGGAACGGACGAACGAAGTGAAGTAATCGCAAAGCCTTATTTTTCCTCACGAGTGCGTAAGTCCTAATACTGAAAGATTTACAATGAATTGCGATCGCTAAATGAACTAAAATTTTTATGGAAAAGCAACATCATAAAACTATATGTAATGAATGTGTTTTTTATGACTTAGTAGAAAGTACTCCACAATGTCTTCACCCTGAGGAAGTAGGGGTTAATTGTAGTAATGTAACTTTTTGCAATTCATTTCAACCATTACAGGAAATTGATAGCCCTTGTGTATCATTTAGTGAAGATGAAGTTGGAACCACTTGACAGGAGTCAGTATAAGTGAGTTTTAATAATTGAATGAGTAAATTTCAAATTGATATAGACTTCGCCCATGTAGATTTTTCTGAGTTGGAAACTGAGGAAGATTTTCGTGCCGAAGCAAAAAAATTACTGCCTGCTGCACTTTTCCAATTTGGTGAAGCTGTGGCACTGAAAACCTGGGAAGAAATGCAACAAAAACTTTCTGGTAAGGGTTCCCAAAGTGAAAAACGTCGATTTATTCAAGCAACGGGAAGGAATTATCAGCGTCAGGCAAGTAACCGCGAAAGGCAAGAGCTAGAAGACTATATCGTAGAGCAACTACAGCAGTATAAAAAGTAATATAGGAATCCGGTTTGATTTGTGAAATCACTCGTGATGCTAGGGACTGTTTTCAAACTATTGCGTAGGTTGGGTGGAACGAAGTGAAACCCAACATTCTTCGTCCGATTTGTTGGGTTTTGTTCCTCAAACGCCACTGACTATAACGGAGGGAACCTCCGTAACGGAGTGGCTCCCCAACCTACAATTGACACTAATTTTGGGTTTGAAAACACGCCCTAGGGAACTCTTAACAGGGAACAGAAAATGTACTGAGATTTTTAAGCGCAAGCGCAGGCTACGCCAACAAAAATCAAATATGAGTCATATATAGGGACAAGATGGCCAAAAACCCAGTCTTGACATTAAGGCTGGGTTTAGTGGGTTATGTCCCGTGGCTATTTATAACAGTATTGATAAGCGAATTAGTGTTCTGATTATATATACAACGCCCACATAATCAATTTCGGAAAAAATCGGCAGCATCCCAATTTTTCCAAAATATTACGTAGTTGGAGCCGGACAGATTTCACAGTAGACTCAGTATAAATCATGTATTTTGCGATCGCTTTCTGTGGCTTGTTGTTGTGAAACACAAATTACCTACTGTTATCTTTAGTCTCTCCGTAGCACCTTTAATTTTCTTTACCCCATTACAGCCTTTGGGATATCTGGCACTGAGCCGCCCAGAATGTAGGGTACAAAAATGGTATTTACCAACTTCTAGTTCTCCCCAAACAACCAAAGATAAATCAAAACCAACATCCCCTCCACCCCTAGTACCCATTGCCAAAGCTCCATTTACTTGTTGTGAAGTAGATAATTCTTGTAAAGACCAGCAAATTTTCGGAGAAGATGGTGATAAAAAGGCACTATTAACAGCAATCGATCGCAGTTTGCAATATTTACAAACCCCTAGGGCAGTGCGGGCTTATCAGAAGTATAAAATACCAGAAATTAGCCGCGATCGCGTGAAAAAAAGTTTAACCAGATTCCGGCAAATTCTGTTACAGTCTAAATCAGCACAGGAATTAAATGCTGCGATCGCTAAGGAATTTGTGCTGTATCAATCGGTGGGTCACAATGGCAGAGGTTCCGTATTATTTACATCCTATTATGAACCCATCTATGCTGCTAGCCGGGTTCCCACCGCAGAATATCGCTACCCCATGTATCGCTTACCTCCAGATATTAAATCCTGGAGGAGACCCCACCCCACCAGGTTAGAGTTGGAAGGGGCAGATGGTTTACAAGGTTCTCAAGGAAAATTAAAGGGGTTAGAATTATTTTGGTTTCGCGATCGCTTAGAACCATATATGATTCAAATTCAGGGTTCTGGTAGATTGCAACTAACCGATGGAACTCAAACCACCGTGGGTTATGCAGGTAACGTTGCCCACAATTATAAAAGCATCGGACGGGAAATGATTCAAGATGGTGTTCTACCCAAACAGGGAGTCACCATGCCCACAATTCTGGATTATTTCCAGAAAAATCCCCAAGCCTTAAACATATACATTCCCCGCGATCCCAGCTTTGTGTTTTTCCGAGAAACCTATGGCTCTCCAGCAGGGGGTTCTATTGCCGTTTCTCTGACTAAAGATCGTTCCATCGCTACAGATAAATCCCTTATGCCTCCGGGTGCTTTAGCCCTAATCCGCGCTTATTTGCCTTTCCCCAATGGTGAAGGTAAAATGGAACACCGCATAGTCAGCCGTTATGTTCTCGATCAAGATGCGGGAGGGGCAATTAAAGGTGCTGGAAGGGTTGATTATTTTACTGGTAGTGGTAAAGTAGCAGGCGAGCGTGCTGGAGTAACTGTTGGTGAAGGGCAATTTTATTATCCATTACTGAAGCAGTAATCCAATTTTAGATTTTGGATTGTTCTCAAAGAGATAATATTTATACCATTTTGAAAAAAGAATGGGACAGATGGGTGGATGGGTAGGGGCACGGCACCATAGTGATAGTTTTATACACTAAAAGATTGTGGATGCCGTGCCCTTACGAATCATGTATGTGTCGCAAACATTATTTGAATTGGTATTACACGTCCAAATCCCACCGAAAAACTAAACCCATGCAATCTAAAACTCTAGAACAACTATCTGCTGCTGATGCCGAAGCAATCCTGTCCCATCTCCCAGAAGGGTATCGCTACACGAACAAAGCCCACCTACCCTGCAGGCTTTAGTCTGTTAGCGGAGCGGCTTATCGAAGAGTCACCCAACCATCAAAAACCTTGGTATTGTTGGGTTTCACTCCGTTCAACCCAACCTACATTTATTTTTATCTTCCCAGAGTGACAGAACAGGGTTAATCCCTCTTTTACCCTCTCCTTAATAAGGAGAGGGTGCCGCAGGCGGGTGAGGTTTTTCAGTTTTGCAGACTTTCCACTAAAATTACAGGAATCGAACTCGCTTCCAACACAGCTTGGGAAACCGAACCAACTAACACCCTTTCCCAAGGTTGGTGTCCCCGTTTTCCCAGAATAATATCAGTAACCTCATACCTCTGAGCAGCATTAATAATCTCTTCGGGAATATTACCCGTAGTAGTTACAAATTCATAGCGGATATCAGATAATAACTGCTGAGTTTGGACTTTAAGTTTTTCCACAGCAGCTTCATCGGGAATACTAATCACATATAATACGATCGCTTCACCATTCGTCTGTCTGGCTAAATCTCCTACCTTCTTCAACACCTCCACGGCTAAAGGAGAAGTATCCACCGCAGCTAATAACAAAGTACGGCTAGCAACCGTGACTTTTGTGGGATCGACCTCTCCCTTTTGTAATAACTTAGGAGCAAAAGTAGCCGTTGCCCAAGCCCCTAAAGGTGCGGTAATTAAAATAGATAAAGCTGCGATCGCTAAAATTATTTCTCCCCCTGCAATCCCTTGACTGAGGGGAATTGCGCCAATGGCTGCTTGTACGGTGGCTTTAGCAGAATTTCCTGGCAGTAAAAATAATTTTTCTCGCCAATTCCAATTACTACCCCAAGTAGAAAGATACCAACCAATTGCTCTACCAATAAATAGTCCCACAGCTAAAATCAACACACCTGGTAAAAGCATACTTTCTAACACTTGTAATTGAATAGTTGCCCCCATTAACACAAACAAAATAATCTCAGCAACTATCCACAGACTATTAAAACCAACCCGCAATCTCCGAGCCAAGGGTGCATCTAATTCAATGAGGAAAAAGCCCATTGCCATAGTTGCTAAATAACCAGAAAAATAAGGGAAACTCTTAGCAGAAATTACAGTGAACAAAGCTAAACTAGCAGCAATTAAACTATCTTGGATACCATTTTGAGTCCAGTTTTGACTTGCCAATACATAAACTAGTAAACGGGCTGCTAAATAGCCACAAATAAGACCCAAGCCTATTTGTAAAACTATCTGTAAAGGTAATAATTGAATAGCAGTTAAACTGAATCCCCCCAGAAGGGTAATATTTTGTATACCCTCCTTACCCAAGAAATTTACCAATAGGCTAAATACTAACAACAGCAACACATCAGATAGGGCACTACCAGTTAAAATTACATCAGGTATACCCTTAGCCACACCCCAACCCAAACTTTTGAGTCGCAACATTCCTGGAACAATCACCGCAGGGGATTCAGCAGCAATCACACAACCGAGCAAAAGCCCCGTAAACACATCAAATTTAAACAAAAACATCGCCGTAATAGTAATAGCGATCGCTTCCCCTGTAGCTGGTAAAAATCCTAACCGTAGAGCAACTGTACCCTGTTGAGCCAGCTTTTCCCTATCCAAACCCAAACCCGCTTTCATGAGAATAATCATCACTGCCACAGTTCTTAATTCATCAGCAGCATTAAGTACATCCACACTGAGTAAATTAGCAACCTGGGGACCAATAATCATCCCCACTAGAATCATGCCAATTAAAGGCGGTGCCCCCAAACGACGGGCAATTTGACCCCCGAAAAGGCCCGATACCAGAATCCATAGCACACTGACTAACATTTTATTGAAATAAATACTACTAAAGATAGATGTTTTTCCCAAAAATTATCTGACTAAATATACAGCACAATGTATTGCCAAAAAATTAATATTTATTTTATAAATAGCCTATGAATTATGTAGTCAAAGTGGTATTAAATAATAAAAATTACTGGCAAATTCTCCAGAATATATTATGAAATATAAGTGAGAGAACCGTACTAAATTGGAGTGCAATTTCTACCCTAAACCTTAATGTTAGGGTCGATACAATTAAATTGCGGCTTCAATAATGCTGTTTGCTTTGACAGCATTAGCAGGAGAACAAAAACTATGACAAATCAATTGAAAACTGCTGCTTTGCTAGCTGCCCTAAGTGGTCTTTTGATTGCAATTAGCCATTTAGTAATTAGGGGTACTGGTGGCTTGATAATTGGGCTAATTTTGGCAGCAGCAACCAACTTATTTGCTTGGTATCAATCGGATAAAATTGCCTTGGGAGCTTACCACGCTCGGGAAGTTTCCCCCCAAGCTGCACCGGGACTATACCAGATGGTAGAAAAATTATCCCAAAGAGCAAATCTACCCATGCCAAGGGTATATATAGTTCCCAGTCAGAATGCTAATGCCTTTGCTACAGGACGGGACCCAGAACACGCAGCTGTCGCCGTTACCGAAGGAATTTTAGACATTCTCCCACAAGAAGAACTAGAAGGGGTAATTGCCCACGAACTGACTCACATCGCTAATCGAGATACCCTTACCCAAGCCGTTGCAGCTACCATTGCTGGTGCTATTTCTTATTTGGGACAAATGCTGAGTTATAGCCTCTGGTTCGGTGGTATGTCCCGAAATGATGATCGAGGAGGAAATCCTTTGGGAATCATCGCCACGGTTATTCTAGCCCCCCTAGCAGCAACAATTATCCAATTAGCCATATCTCGGACAAGGGAATTCTCCGCTGATGCTGGTGCCGCTAAATTGACTGGGAATCCTCGTGCTTTGGCTCAAGCCTTACAGCGTTTAGAATCCACAGCAAGGCAAATACCAATGACAGCGAATCCAGCCTTTGAGCCTTTATTAATTATTAATTCCTTGTCAGGGAAGTTTTTAGGGAACTTATTTTCCAGCCATCCGGCTACGGAAGAGCGAGTTGCTGCATTATTAAAATTAGAACAACAGATGTTGGCAAGAGGCTATTGAAAGGAGGGAAGGAGGGAAGGAGGGAAGGAGTGAAGGAGTGAAGGAGTGAAGGAGTGTAGACACTCGGAGAGCGGCTACTTAACAGAAGCCACTTCGTGTCTACGTTGCAGGGCAGGAGGGAGAGGTATCTCAAATTCATATCTTTATTCAGCAACACCCAAAATCAACAACAGATTATCTGTTTTTCACAATCCAACAATCTAAAATCCAAAATTGTTATGACTGATAAAAACACTGAAAACAAAGCGATCGTCGAAGTTACACCACAAACTAATGCTCTAGTAGAAACGGAAATGGCTGGTGAAACTGACGAAGTAAAAAATGAAACCAAAGCTTTGATTGATGCGATTAAAAAACGCGCCCAATCCGAGGCTCAGTCAGCTGGTACGCTCACCCGCGAGACTTATTTAAACGCAGTACGTCAAGCACGGGAAACCATTGAAGCAAACCAGTTGATAGAACGCGATCGCATCGAACACGCATTTGATATGATTCAACAAGAAGCTCAAAAAAACTGGGATTCTATAGCTAAAGAAGTACAAGATTTAGGCGATCGCTTGCAAGCAGCCGCCAAAGCTGCCTGGGATGTTTTGACTGCACCGCGCTCTTAGGAGTTCGGAGTTAGAATTCTTCCCTCCTTCACTCCTTCCCTCCTTCCCTCCTTCACTCCTTCCCTCTGCTCCCCACATCTGCCAAATAGGCAGAATTATTTGAGATTTATTGATCTGGAATTATCAGAAGTACAAATGATGCTAGATAATGAAAAAGCTGTGACATTTACTTGTTGTCTTTGGCTCTGTAATTATCTGTAATTAAGAAATAATCCCTATGCGAACTCACTATTGCGGCGAACTCCGAAACACGGACATTGGAGCAACTGTTACCTTATACGGCTGGGTAGACCGTCGCCGCGATCATGGGGGCGTGATATTTTTAGATTTACGCGATCGCTCTGGCATTGTGCAAATTGTCAGTGATCCCCAACGCACACCAGATTCCTACGAACTAGCCAACTCTCTGCGTAATGAATATGTTGTGGAAATCCAAGGAAGGGTAACACAACGTCCAGAAGAATCCCTGAATACCCGTATACCCACAGGGGAAGTGGAAATTTACGCCGAGCAAATTAACTTGCTCAATGGCGTTCACAAACAACTACCTTTCCAAGTTTCCACTGCGGAAACCGATCCGGTAAAAGAAGAATTACGACTTAAGTATCGCTACTTAGATTTACGACGCGATCGCATGGCGAGTAATTTACAAATTCGCCATCAAGTAGTGAAAGCTATGCGTCGGTTCCTGGAAGATAATGAAGGGTTTATTGAAGTGGAAACCCCTGTCTTAACCCGTTCTACCCCCGAAGGTGCTAGGGATTTTATTTTACCCAGCCGTGTCAACCCCGGTGAATGGTTTGCTCTACCCCAATCACCCCAACTGTTCAAACAGCTATTAATGGTAGCTGGTTGTGACAGATACTATCAAATTGCCCGTTGTTTCCGGGATGAGGATTTACGGGCTGACAGACAGCCAGAATTTACCCAATTGGACATGGAAATGAGTTTCATGTCCGTAGAAGATATTATCGCCCTAAATGAGAAATTAGTGGCTCATATCTTTAAAGCTGTGAAAGGAATTGATGTGCCTACCCCTTTCCCTCGCTTTACCTATGCTGAAGCCATGGAACGCTACGGTACAGATAAGCCAGATACCAGATATGGTTTAGAACTAGTGGATGTTTCTGACATCCTGAAAGATAGTGGTTTCAAAGTCTTCCGGGAAGCGATCGCCCATGGGGGAATTGTGAAAATTCTCCCCATCCCCAATGGTAATGATGCTATTTCCAATGTCCGCATTAAACCCGGTGGAGATATCTTTAAAGAAGCCAGCGAAGCTGGTGCTAGGGGGTTAGCATTTATCCGGGTACGGGAAGATGGGGAAATAGATACCATCGGTGCCATTAAAGACAACCTTTCCCCGGAACAAAAACAAGAAATTTTAACTCGCACAGGTGCCAAACCCGGACATCTACTCTTATTTGGAGCAGGTGATACCCCCACTGTCAATAAAACCTTAGATAGATTGCGGCAATTCATGGCTAAGGAATTTCAGTTAATTGAGCCAGATAAAAATCATCTGCTGTGGATTACTGATTTTCCCATGTTTGAATGGAATGCCGACGAAAAGCGCCTAGAAGCTTTACATCACCCCTTTACCGCTCCCCATCCCGATGATATCAAGGATTTAAAAACAGCCCGCGCCCAGGCTTACGACCTAGTTCTCAACGGCTTTGAAATAGGTGGTGGTAGTTTGCGGATTTACCAACGGGAAATCCAAGAGCAAGTATTTGATGCCATCGGACTTTCCCCAGAAGAAGCACATAATAAATTTGGCTTTCTCCTAGAAGCATTTGAATATGGAACCCCACCCCACGGTGGTATTGCTTATGGCTTGGATCGATTAGTAATGTTACTGGCCAAAGAAGAATCAATCCGTGACGTAATCGCCTTTCCTAAGACACAACAAGCACGATGTTTGTTAACAGAAGCACCTGCCAGTGTAGATGACAAACAGCTCAAAGAATTACAAGTTGCCTCTACCTATAAGCCCAAACCATAGACTAAATGAGAAATTAGCAAGAATGGCGGACATCCCGACGGATAGTCCCCATTTTTGTTTGAAATCAATTCAATACTTAGCTTTTAATCGTTTTCAGTAGATACACCCTTGTTATTTGTCGTCTTAATTGACTAAGTTATATGTGTTGATAATCTAAAATAAATATGAAATTCATTTAAAGTCACCACCTATACCAATATTTGTAGTTATATTATTTATTGTAAGCAAAAAAATATTAACTATCATTAGTTGATATGTTGCAAGTACATTTATCACTAAACAACTCAAAAATAAATGAGCGAATAAATAAGCGATTTATTGTTGGTTTACGGAGCATGGTGAAAATACAATGTAACTGAGCCAAATTGAAAAATCATCATTGACTAATATGTAGTCTCTAGAAACACGAATTTAATTGTGAAAGCATATTTAGACTTAAAGGTTAATTTTTGACAAATTACAAGTCAAAATGTTTTCAATGATTAAACATAACTTCTATTCTTAATTTAAGCATCTAACATAGTACAGCTATCAGATTAGCATAGTAGATATTAATATATTTAAGTGTTATTTTGCAATTATTTATAGGCTTAAATATTAGTTAACATCTATTCCAAATTCAAACTGCTATTTTCACAAAAAAACTTTCAATATTTTGCTGATGTGTACCAAATAGTAGTGAATACAATAAATAATAACTCTGACATTGCGTCAATTCCTAACTAGCACATTTTATAACCCCTATATAGCAAGGCTTTTAGCCAAACAATAAAAATGTGTTTGTTTCATTCGTTACTAGAAGCGAAAAAACGCAGCTAGTCGGACTCATATCTTGCACCTAACCGTATAAACTTGGAAAAACTTAAATAAGGCACAATAAAGTTACATTATTTTACTGAGCTTTTTTCCTTAATACTATGTGATTAAATCACATAAATTTATATTGGTGCAAGATGTGAGTAAATATCTAAATTAAATATTTAACAAAGATGAATTGATGGAGCTGGGCTTCGATGGTCATTTGATCTCAGTCCCTCCAACGTAACCTTCTTTATCCTGTTAGTTTGCAATTTGGAAACAAAGCGTGTTTTCCATAAGCAAAGTATGTCGAGGATAGGTCATTAACCCTTAGTTGTGGAGAGAGGAGGTCGAATTGCAGAGAAGGTGTGACCGAAATCGGAAACGTTCAAAACGAAGAGCAATATACTGTCCAATTCATGGATGTTATTTAGATAGTGTTAGTCAAAAGTATCCATTATTTACCTCGAGTCCAGGACAATTACAGCAGCGAGGTGTGCGGAAACGAGAAGCATTAATGTTAATAGCTTCTCAAACAGCAGTCACCCTTGAAAATGAGTGGTTAGAAGCTTTTTGGTGCAAGGAGTGTCAGCAAAAAAAGTGGTATCACGTTCATAAATCACCTACTAACACCTATGAGATTGCAGTTGCATCCGCAGAACTTTGGCAACAAGCAATGGGGGTTACTTATCCCCAGGGAAATCCTTCTGTTGGTGAATTTACTAGTCGAAATTCACGGACAATGAACTATCGGGGACATCAATATTTTGATAAAGTATAGCACTACGGTTAAAGGTTAGCACAAATTGAGAGTCCAGAATGAAGGCTTAGTAAGCTTTTCCCTCCTGACTTCTGCTTCCAGCTCTCGCTGCCTAATTCAAACAGATTGCAGATTTATCACAAACATTTACAATTCCTGAATCAGGGGATAATTTTTCCGATTTGTATGCAGATATGAAAATTGCCTATCTAGTTAATCATTATCCTCATGTGAGTCATAGCTTCATCCGACGAGAAATTATAGGTATTGAAGCTTGGGGGATCGAAGTCGCTCGGTTTTCCATTCGTCCCTGTACCTCTGCATTAGTTGACGAAGCAGACAAACTGGAATTAAGGAAAACTCAATCTATTCTTGGTGTTGGCATTCTCAGCTTACTCTTGGCTGTAATTCAAGTTTTCTTCACTAAACCCGTTCACTTTCTAAGAGGTTTACAGCTAACTTGGAAAATAGGCTGGCATTCAGACCGGGGACTTGTGAGGAATTTAGCGTATCTGGCTGAGGCTTGTGTCCTCCTGATTAAATCTTCTGATTTGGAAATAGCCCACATTCACGCTCACTTTGGTACTAATTCAACTACGGTAGCTATGCTGTGTCATGCTCTAGGTGGTCCATCCTATAGTTGTACTATTCATGGTCCCCAGGAGTTTGACAGAGCTACTGTTCTTGCTTTAGATGAGAAAATCAAACGAGCATCTTTTGTGGTAGCAATCAGCTCCTTTGGTAAGAGTCAGTTATATCGATGGTGCGATCGCCAATATTGGTCAAAAATTCATGTAATTCACTGCGGTGTAGATGAAAAATTCTTGCGCGAATATGAGACTCCGATGTCAGAAGAGCCTCGTTTAGTCTGTGTTGGACGACTGGACGAACAAAAAGGACATTTACTTTTAGTCGAAGCAGCAGCTAAATTAGCCGGTGAGGGATTAGATTTTAAATTAGTGTTTGTTGGCGATGGCTCTTTGAGAGGTGAGATTGAAACTGCGATCGCTCAACTGAATTTACATAATCACATTGAGATTACCGGTTGGGCTAGTAGTACTCAAGTGCGAGACCAGATATTAGCTGCACGAGCCTTAATATTACCTAGTTTTGCTGAAGGTTTACCGGTAGTGGCAATGGAGGCTTTGGCTTTAGGTCGTCCAGTCATCAGTAGTTGCATTGCTGGAGTTCCTGAATTAATTGAGCATGGTAATTGCGGCTGGCTGATAACACCTGGGTCCTTAGAGGATTTAACAGCAACTATGGGTAAAGTGTTGCAGTTACCCGTGAAAAAACTCCAACAAATGGGTCAGACGGGGAATGAGCTAGTTGCTCAACGCCATAACATTGCCGTAGAAACAGGGAAATTGGCGGCACTATTTCAGTCTAATGAGGTTAAGGATTTGCTCCAACAGTCATCTATTAGAGTAGGCTTATCAGACGAAAATTTGGTTAATAGCTAGTTAATAGCAATAATTCCAAATCATGAATAATAAAAATTTCCCTTACAATCAAAGTAAATATGTCATCAAGCACACTTAAACGACAAGCTATTAGCGCTACAATTTGGAGTCTTATTGATGCATTTGGTGGTTATGCAATCCGCTTTGGTTCTAATTTATTGCTGACCCGCTTACTCGTTCCAGAGTATTTTGGGATGATGGCTTTAATTCATCCGTTTATCTCTGGATTACAAATGTTTTCAGATATTGGTATTGGCCCTAGCATAATCCAAAACAAGCGCGGTAACGATCCAGATTTTTTGAATACAGCTTGGACAATACAAGTTATTCGAGGCTTGGGACTATGGCTAGCTACCTTATTAATTGCTTGGCCTATTGCATCTTTTTATCAACAACCAAGTTTTCTATGGCTGGTACCGATAGTTGGACTAAACCCATTAATTGCTAGTTTTAACTCTACTAGCATTTCTATACTCAGACGAGATCTAGAAGCCTTAAAGCTAACAAGATATGAGCTTTTAGGATATGCCTACATGAATATAATTACAATTTTTTGGGCTTGTTTAAATCCAACTATTTGGGCTATTGTTGGTGGAAGCTTGGTCTCAAAATTCATCAATTTAATACGAAGTCACAGATTAATTCCTACAATTTCTAATCATTCAATTTCTAATCATTTTGCCTGGGATAAAAATGCTGCCAAAGAAATCTTCTCTTTTGGTCGGTGGATATTTATATCTACAATGATGACATTTTTGGCGACACAACTTGACCGACTAATGTTGGGAAAATTATTTCCCTTAGAAATTTTAGGGGTTTATGCTGTTGCTATTGCCTTGGCAGAAATGCCCAGACAGCTCATTCAAAATATTAGTGGGAAAGTTATTTTTCCTATAATTGCCAAATTTCAAGATTTACCTCGCAAACAACTAAGAGAGAAAATTATCAAGAAGCGATGGATATTATTAATTGGCATGGCATTTGTTGTATCTATGGTAGTTTGTTTTGGCGATCTGCTCATCTTGGCACTATATGATAACAGATACAAAGACGCTGCTTGGATGTTGCCAATTTTGTCCTTAGGGATGTGGCCTGCCCTACTAGTAACGACAAATACTACAGCTCTAATAGCAATTGGTAAACCTATATATATTGCTATTGGCAATTTCGTTAAATTTATTTATATGTTTATTGGTATACAATTAGGATTTTCCCTAATGGGAATTGTGGGAGTCATAATTGTTATTGCTTTTAATGATTTACCTATTTATTTAGTAGTAAATTATGGTCTTTGGAAAGAAGGACTAACAGGAATTTGGCAAGATACTATGACAACATCGTTTCTACTTTTATTAATTTTTTGCATCATAGTATGTCGCCATCTTCTAGGATTTGAATTACCAATTAGTAGTATTTTATTATAAAATGAGATTCAAAATGATAATAAAAAAGATTCACAAAACATTATATATTAACTTACCATATAAATAGATTAGCTATTTTTTAATATGAAATTACCCGACTTTATTATTATTGGTGCTGCAAAATCAGGAACTACCAGTTTATACCGATACCTTAAGAAACATCCACAAGTTTATTTTCCTCCTAAAGATGCCAATCCATTACTAGGAAGTAAAGAGTCCAATTTTTTTGGTGATGACAATAAGTACGCATTGGGAATACAAGCTTATGCTTCCTTGTTTAAAAATACCCAACCCCACCAGATTTGTGGAGAAGCGTCAACAGACTATACAAAATGTTCCCTCGAACCGCAGAACGTATAGCCAAGATACTCCCTCATGTAAAGCTAATTTACATCATGCGACACCCTGTAGAGCGTGCATATTCTTATTATGTACATCTTCAACGTAACAAAAAAGTAGAAGAAACTTTTGAACAGCATATTCAAAGAACAAATATTTGCTTGGATGGTAGTAACTATATGATGCAAATCGAGCAATATCTTAATTTTTTCCCCAGAGAATTTTTGCTATTACTGTTAATGGAAGATTTAATTAATCAACCTGGTTTAACCTTAAAGAAGGTTTGTCAGTTTTTATCGATTGATGATGATATTGACTTAGTTTCCGGTGGAAAAATAATTGCAAATGCTAGTCGCGATAATTTCAATGATAATATTCGAGCAAAAATTACTGCACCATTACGTTTAATCCCGATACTAAATATAGCTGCAAAAAAGATGCCTCAATCTTGGCGAGATGTATCTTATAAAATGATTCAAAAAATGCCATTTGCTAAAGATATTCAACAACAATATTTACCACAACCAATGCTTATAGAAACACGATATACTTTGTTAGAGCAATTCAAAATATCCAATGAAAAACTAGCTAATTTTATGAACTGTGACTTATCACATTGGTCTAATTAGCCAGTCTTAGTCACACAGAAATTATAAATTAATATATATGAAAAATTTATTTCTCTATATACCCTTGATGAAAAGTTTTAAACCGAACAAAATATGAGTCCCCAAGCACAACTAGTCATGCTCCTCTGGTTACCAGTTGTTCTTTACCTATTTATTCGGTTTTCGGCTCAAAGAGCAGTTGTTATCAGCTTTATCGTGGCGTGGCTTTTTCTACCACAAAAAGCGGGATTTTCCTTTCCCGGTTTTCCAGATTATGAAAGGATGTCAGCTACTTGCTACGGTATATTGCTAGCTACATTTATTTTTGATGTTCAACGCTTCCACTCATTTAAATTTAGCTGGCTTGACTTACCAATGCTAATTTGGTGTGCATGTCCTTTTGCTTCTTCGATGAGTAATGGCTTAGGAGCTTATGATGGACTAGCACAATTACTGCAACAAACTGTATCCTACGGAATACCATATTTTCTTGGTCGTATATACCTAAATAATCTAGTTGGATTACGCCATTTAGCAATTGCAATATTCACAAGTGGGTTAATTTATGCTCCTTTATGCATATATGAAGCTCGTATGAGTCCAGTGTTTCATCGAATGCTCTACGGTTATGTTGATGTCAGAGCTTTTGCTCAGGGATTTCGTTACGGATCGTTTAGACCGACGGTATTTATGGAACATGGTCTTGCAGTTGGTATGTGGATGATGGCTGCAACACTTATTGGAATCTGGTTATGGCAATCTGGGGTAATCAAGCAAATGTGGGGCATTCCCATGATGTGGTTAGTTACGGGATTATTAGTCACATTCGTAGTAGTTAAATCAACTGGTGCATATTTCTATTTGTTGTTGGGATTAATTATTATGTTTGTTGCCAAAAAATTTCGTACTGCTTTGGCAATGTTATTAATAATTGTGGCTATGTCTTCTTACTTATATATGGGGGCAAGTGGAGTTTTTACTAGTGATCGCATTGAGGGGGCTGTCTCGGCTTTAGAAGTTATAGTCGAACCAAGTCGAGCTTCATCTTTAGGATATAGAATGAGTAATGAAGAATTACTCTCGGAAAAAGCACGACAACAGCCAATTTTTGGTTGGGGAGGTTGGGGAAGAAACCGTGTATATAAAGAAATTTGGACAGGTGAACTGATAGATGTGTCCATTACTGATAGTTTATGGATTATTGCCTTTGGTATTAACGGATCGGTAGGTTTAATTGCTTTATTTAGTTCTTCCCTACTACCTGCTGTAAGTTTTTTCTGGTTAAGGTATCCAGCCAAATCCTGGTTTAAAACTGAAATTTCACCAGCAGCAGTATTATCAGTGGTTACAACCTTATATATGTTGGACTGTACTTTAAATAATATGCCAAATCCAGTGTTTACATTAGCAAGTGGGGGTATTGCAGGATTAGTAATTAAAAAAGAGAAAACGAAGAGTCACAGATTCAGAACTTATGCAAGTGCCACAAGGAAAATCTAAATTTAATTCTGTAGTAGATACCTTAGTATCAAAAGTAAGTAATAAGCTAACTATGAACAGGGAAATATACCAGATAGGTAAGTCTTATTTTTAATAAAACCAAACTACTAAATCAAAAACTATGACACCAAACTATATTTTAATTGTTGGGCAAGGACGCTCAGGAACTAATTGGTTACTCGATATACTTGATGCTAGTACAACAACTCATTGTCGCAATGAACCGAATGAGTTAGAAACATCCCTTCTTGCTCAATTGCCTGCACCAACTGTCAAGCGATCGCTTGACAATAATTTTGGAAAACAGTGGGATCGGTCGATGTCCTCGGCTGCGTTAAAGATGAGTGGACGAGACCGAATCGATAATACTAACAAATTCTATTTATATCAGGGGATATTTCAATGGGTTGGTATTTCACTCTTCAGTAAGAAGTGGTTGCGTCTGCTAGCTTCTTCTGTAATGCCTCAGTTAAACCAACCAGATTGGCTCATACCTTGGTGGTTTGCTAATTCACAAGCACTCAAGGAAGCATCTACTGTGCTGAAGTTAAATCAAGCTCCAGCATGGGCTGATTGGGTACTAAATAACCGACCAAATACTATAGTGATTCACATTGTCAGGCATCCTGGAGGATTCTTGAATTCCTGGCAGAAAAGGTATTTAAAAGTTAATGATACAGACGAGGTAAAAAAAGCTAATGCAAAACGTCTGAAACAGATTGCCGATATTGATCCATACTGGGCAAAACTTTTTGGAGATATAGAGGCAATGGAAGTAGATGAATCAGAGTTGTGGTACTGGCGTTATGCAAGTGAAACAATTCATGCTGCTGGTAATCATAAGCCCAATTACATACGAATCATTTACGAAGACTTGGTATCAGACACACTGAAGATATCGAAGCAAATATATCAAAAATGCAACTTACCGTGGACAAAAGAAATAGAAACATCAATTTTCAACAGCACGTCTAATTCTAATGTAATTGCCAGTGCTTGGCGTAAACATTTAAATACTCAACAAATTGCATTAGTTGAGCGTGTTGTAAGTGATAGTCCAATGTCTCAATGGTGGCAGGATATATCACCTCAAACAGCCGGTGTTGTCAGTTATAATCATGAGTTTTAAGGGTTATTCTAAATCATGAAAATCTGAGAATTTATTTTTCTACAATAATGCCTAAAAAGCTAAGAATTTTATATGCACCAGGTCCGGGAAATATAATCGAAACTTATAAACATTGGACCAAGGATGAGGACGATCCATCACAAGTAGCAGTTACCTATTCAAGTCAATTTTATGAAGTATGTGATGCTTTAGATGCCCAAGGTTATGCGATCGCTTCCCCCATTGGAGAAGCTCAATTTTTGCATGACAAACGCTTTCAAATTCGACATCTTCCAACTCCATTACGCCAAGCCCCAGGATTACTCTATCATTTAGGTTTACTACAGTATGAACTCCAGTTGATAGCTACCACTCTTAGTTTTAGAGCCAATGTTGCAGTGGTAGGGGATGGTAGAATACACTGGTTTATCTTGTTGTTACTACATTGGTTGGGAGTAAAGGTGATACCTTCTCTACATTGTGTTTTGTGGTGTAAGTATCTTAAGCAAAGCAAAACACAGAGATTGCTTTTGAAACTCAATCAACATCTGTTTACTAACTGCGCTGCCATATTAACAGCATCGGATGATATAGCTAAACAAGTTATACAAATTACTGGTGGTTTACATCCGCCAATAGTGCCATTTTTACCCCACTACCGTCGCTCAGAGTTTGCAGAAATAGGTAAACCAGATGAGCAACGTTCACCGTTTCGAGTGTTGTTTGCAGGTCGCATCGAGTCAAATAAAGGTGTTTTCGAGCTTTTAGAAATTGCCAAGCGTTTTACCAGTGAAGGCAGACATGATATTAAGTTTGATATTTGTGGCAAAGGGTCGGTACTTGAGTCTTTATGTCTTGCCGTGAAGGAAGCTGGAGTAGATTCTTCCTTTGTCTGCCATGGTCATTGTAACAAGCCGCAAATGCGTGAAATGTTCAATCGGGCGCATGTTGTGATTGTGCCAACAAGAAAAGACTTTGCAGAAGGTTTTAACCAAGTTGTTGTTGAAAGTATTTTGGCTGGTCGTCCAGTGGTTACTTCATCCGTGTGTCCAGCTTTGTCTTATGTTAAGGAAGCCGTCGTTGAAGTTCTACCTGAAGACACCAATGCTTATGGTGATGCCTTGTTGAAGTTGTGCGATGACCGTCAGTTCTATGTACAAAAACAAAAGGCATGCCTAGGTTTGCAAAAGCAATTTTATGATGCCTCCCAAAGTTGGGGCAGTGTCCTTAAGTCTCTACTAGTAAACATTGAAAAAGGAGAGCTATGAAACCTAATTACATGGTTATTGGAGCGTCCAAATGTGCAACCTCCACAATCTGCAATTTATTGGGGCAACATCCTGATATTTTTATGGTCAAATGTAAAGAGCCACAGTTTTTCTCCAAAGATGAGGTCTATTCCCGAGGATTAGATTGGTATGAATCACTATATGAAGAGTCGGGAGATCGAAAAATGCGAGGAGAAGGTAGCAATACCTACACACAAAAGGAGGTTTTTCCGAATACAGCTTCTCGAATTGTTGCTTATAATCCCAATTTAAAACTGATTTATGTTGTCCGCAATCCAATTGCTAGAATCGAGTCCTTCTGGATGGAGATTCGAGGGCAGGGTGGAGAAGCAGTTCACTATGACTTCAATACGGCGGTGCGAGTTAACCGAGATTGGCTAGTCGATGCTTCCAACTACTGGCAACAAATCAACGAATATCGACCTTATTTCTCCGACGAGCAAATCCACATCATCTTTTCTGAAGATTTGAAAGCTGACTCGACAGCAGTAATGCATCGCTGTTTTGAGTTCCTTGGTGTCGAGCCGGATATGCCGTTTATGGACTTGAATCTTCACATAAATCGTACAACTAACAGGGCTGTACCAAAGAAAACCCTATCTCAACTACGTGAATACTCAATTTTCCGCAATGCAGTGAAATTGGTTCCAGAATCTTTTCGCATATCAATCAAAAGACAACTATTTTTCCAAAAAATCAAAAGTAAACCACAATGGAATCCAGAAACCCGTGAATGGGTGGCAGATTTACTCGAAGCCGATACTCATAAATTTTTGGAATACTGTGGAAAAACTAAAGACTTTTGGAATCTTCGGGATTCGGGATTGCCTTCCCAAGAAGATACTAAGCAGCTCAATCTACTCCAAAAAGGCTAAAAGATACTAAATCCAATCTCAAACAGGAACCATCCAGAAAGAAGTTGTGTAAATGTCTAATGTAATTGAACCAAAAAATCTACTTTCATTGCTCGTAGTTATTGTTAACTATCGTACACCTCATTTAACCATCGACTGCTTACATTCTCTTGTGGACGAAGTGCGATCGCTCCCCGGAACCCGTGTTATTGTTACCGATAATGCTTCCGGTGACGACTCAGTTGACAAAATTCAAACTGCTATTGAAAATGAAAGTTGGCAAGATTGGGTATCATTCATGCCACTAGAACACAATGGTGGTTTTGCATTTGGTAATAATGCTGCAATTCGTCCGGCTCTAAATTCTCCTACTCCCCCAAATTACGTTCTCTTACTTAACCCAGATACTATAGTTCGTCCTGGTGCTTTAAAAGTACTTATGGACTTTATGGAAGAACATCCCCAAGTAGGAATTGCTGGTAGTCGTCTAGAAGATCCTGATGGTACTCCCCAAGTTTCTGCTTTTCGCTTTCATTCCATTTTGAGCGAACTCAATGCAGGTTTACGTCTGCGATTTGGTAAAAAATTTAAAGAACGTTGGGCTGTTATCCCCCCTACCCTTCCTCAAGAAATTACCCAAGTTGATTGGGTGGCTGGAGCCAGCATGATGATACGCCGTCAAGTTTTTGAACAGGTCGGTTTAATGGACGAAGGATACTTCATGTACTATGAAGAGGCTGATTTTTGCTTGCAAACTAATAGGGCTGGTTGGGCTTGCTATTATGTCCCAGAGAGCCGAGTGGTACATTTAGTCGGTCAAAGTTCTGGAGTTACCGATCCTAAAGCTCCACGCAAACGTCGTCCACAGTACTGGTTTGATTCTCGGCGACGTTACTTTGTCAAAAATCACGGTTGGCTGTATGCATCCTTAGCAGATGCTGCTTTTGCTTTTCCTTTTGCCCTGACCAAATTACGTTGGATGATGATGGGACAACGTTCTACTTATCCACCAAATTTCTTGATTGATTTTATCCGCAATAGTGCGATCGCCAAAGGATTTATTCAATCCCCACAATAGATACCAATAGAGTTAGTACTTACCAATAAATAGAACATATTATGGTCACACAACAAGACCTAATATCAAGTCCTACACTAGCAACAAGCAATACCCTTGGACTTTGGCAACAAATTAAAGAAGACTGGATTGCCCACGGACGTGATTGGACAAAGCCTGGATTTAGAGCGGTGGCTGTTCAACGCTTTGGTGTATGGAGGATGAAAATTGAGCCCAAATTCCTCCGCGCTCCCTTTAGTATTCTCTACCGGGCTTTATATCGTAAAATCCGCAATACCTACGGCATTGAATTACCTTATACCGTTAAACTTGGTCGCAGGGTAATTATTGAACATCAAGGGGCAATTGTCATTCATGGAAATTGCACCATCGGCGATGATTGTATTATTCGCCAAGGTGTAACTTTGGGTAATCGCTACCTAGAACGTCCATTTGATGCACCAAAACTAGGAACTCGCGTCAATGTTGGCGCAGGAGCGAAAATTTTTGGTGATGTCACCATCGGCGATCGCGCTAATATTGGTGCTAATGCAGTAGTTCTAAATAATGTACCAACTGAAGCAACCGCCGTAGGTATTCCAGCTAAAATTATCGGCAGTAGAAATTAGGGTAACTTTTAATGCATCAACAATTCTCATTAATCTGGTGTCATTACTGAGGAAGTAGGGAGAGAATAAAACAATCTTTACATTGGAGCCTTGAATTTTGAATTTTTGGCAAACACTTGACAATTCTCTCCCAATGCAAAAAAAAGTAGGTGATAACTGTAATATCTGATGGGGCAATTTTCGTAAACTGCACCATTCGCGAACCAGTGACCATTGGTTGTGGTTGTCATTTAGAAAATAGTTTCATCGGTCCTTACAGTAGCATTGCGGATGGAGTAACTTTAATCGACGCAGACATAGAACATAGCGTTATTTTACAAGATGCAAAAGTCATCGGTATTCAACAGCGAATTGTGGATAATGTTATCGGACAACGGGCTCAGTTTAAAGTCGCGCCCCAATGTCCTAAAGCTTTACCTTTTCTGATTGGCGATGATTCACAAATCGAACTAGTTTGATTGGACTATTATTGGAGAAATTAATGTCAACAGCTATTCCTTTTAATCGCCCAGTAACTGTGGGGAAAGAATTCGCATACATCCAAGAGACCATTGAAAATATGGATCTTTCTGGAGATGGTGCCATTACTAAGAAATGTCATAGTCTACTAGAAGATATTCTACAAATCCCAAAAGTATTACTGACTACTTCCTGCACCCATGCTTTGGAAATGGCTGCATTATTATTAAATATGCAACCGGGAGATGAAGTAATTGTTCCTTCTTTTACTTTCGTTTCTACTATCAATGCTTTTGCTTTGCGGGGTGTACGTCCCATATTTGCCGATATTCGTCCAGATACCCTCAACCTAGATGAATCCAAACTCGAAAAACTGATTACTCCCCAAACTAAAGCAATTTTACCTGTACACTATGCAGGTGTTGGGTGTGAAATGGACACAATCATGGATATTGCTGGACGTTATGGTATACCAGTAGTTGAAGATAATGCTCATGGATTATTTGCTAAATATAAAGGTAAGTATCTAGGTACTTTCGGCTGTTTAGCAACCCAAAGTTTCCATGAAACCAAGAATTTCACCTGTGGCGAAGGGGGAGCTTTATTAATCAATGACCCCTATTATATAGAACGGGCAGAAATTATCCGTGAAAAAGGGACTAACCGCAGTCGTTTTTATCGCGGTCAGGTAGATAAATATACTTGGGTAGACATTGGTTCTAGTTACTTACCCTCAGGTATACTTGCAGCCTTTTTATATGCTCAAATTGAAGCTCGGCAACAGATTCAAAGCAAACGACAGCAAATTTGGGAATATTATTACAATCATCTTCAAGACTGGGCACAGGAGAAAGATGTACGACTACCGATTGTACCTTCCGAATGTGAGCAAGCATACCATATGTTCTATATGCTCATGCCCTCACTAGAAAAGCGTCAGGCTCTCATCGAACATTTACGTTCCCAAGGAATTAGTAGTGTTTTTCACTATTTACCCTTGCACCTATCTCAAATGGGGCGGAAGTTTGGTGGTTCAGAAGGAGATTGTCCAGTTACTGAAAGTGTGAGCGATCGCTTACTCCGTTTACCCTTTTACAATAATTTGACCGAAGAAGACTTGGCAAGAATTATAGCTGCCATCAAAGACTTTGATACATAAGTCTAATGTTTATCTACATAAGAACAAGAGGTATAAGCTTTGGTAACAGAACGATATAAATCATGGTTAGGATATGCAGCTGGGTGGTGTCAGTATGCATATCTGCGTACCATTCTCCGGACTACAGCCCGTTGGTCACCACTAAAAGATCCAGCAGAAGGCTACACGGTCATTATAGGCGTACCGTGGCAGTTGTGGGAACTGATTGATATACCACTTCTGTCACTACAGCGTGCTAACATATCTAGCTGCCGGGAAGTGATTCTCGCAGTGGATACTACAGAAGCTCAACTGCAAAAAAAGTATGGAGCAGATGGCATTGCCAGAACTCTAGAAAATTATGCTAATTTACAACCTCGTTTGCTCTACTACAACAGGTGGCAGCAAAACGTTTGTGGGGTATTACGCTGGAACTGGATCGATTGCTGGCTAACTTGGGTGATTGGGTTGTCAGCAACTAAGACTCGCTTTGCACTTCTGCATGACTTTGATGCGGTGGTAATCGATCCAGAATTTTGCCAGAAACATTTTAACCTGATTGCAGAAACTGATAGTGCCTTCGTCGGCGTGCAGATAGACAAAGCTTTCGATTCCTATCAAGGAGCCAAAATTTTTAGAACCATAGAACTAATGCTCGATGCATCCTTAGTGCGATCGCAGTTTGCCCCGGTTGATTTGTTCAATCGCCCTCGTATGCTTGGTAAAGCTCGCATTTTGTGCGATATTCTTCGTGATATCCAACTCCGTGTTCCTCAACAAAAAAGGCTGTTCCACAAACTAAAAGAAGACCAGATTGTGCATCCCTCCCAGGTAGTTAGTCAGTGGCATCAACTCCGTAAAGCCGCAGGCAGATTCACACCAATTGGTTATTGTCCCTTGTTAGTGGTACCATACTTTCGCCATATCAAAGGAGATTCAACATCTCTAATCCGTTTGACTGAAAACCTCCAAGCCGGAAATATGGTAATTGAATTTGAGGGCAGTAGCCTAGATTTAAGCAGACTAAACCCAGTGGGACGTGAGTGGATCGCCAAACAAATTGAGCGACTGGATATTTACTTTTCTGGAACTGTAACAGACATCGTCAAGATTTACTGCGATCAGATTCGGGTACACAATTCTAATTCTATGGTAAGTCTTTCCTGAAACTGCCACCCAATCACCCAATTTTTTTAACACTATTTAAAGCAAATTAATTATAGATTAGCTAACTATGGGTAAAGAATCATCTCATATTGCTATTTATCTGCATTCCATTTTCAATGGTGGAGTTGATCGGATAATGGTTAACTTAAGTCGTGGTTTCATTGAACGTGGTATTAAGGTAGACTTGGTAGTTGATTCTCCTGGACTTCTTCATCTATGGGATTGGCCACCAGAAGTTCGAATTGTAGACCTAAAAGCTTCTAAGAACATACTCCCAAGATTCTCCAAATTAGTTGATTATCTACGTCAGGAGAAACCTACGGCTTTACTAGCAGGTAACCACTACTCCAACGAAATAGCAGTATTAGCTAAACTAATGGTTGGGATATCTACAAAGATAGTGGTAGTTGAGCAAATTTCTGTTTCTACGGAAGCAAATAGCAAACCTATATTCAATTTAAGGCATTGGACTCCTCTTTTTATAAAGTTTTTATATCCTAGAGCAGATGGAATTGTCGTAGCTTCTCAAGGTGTAGCTAAGGACTTAGTTAATGTAACTGGATTATCTAAAGAAAGATTCCGGGTAATTTATAACCCGGTATTGAGCCCAGTAATTTGGGAAAAAGCCAAAGAGCCCATCGATCATCCCTGGTTTACTCCAGGAGATGTGCCAGTAATTATGGCTGCGGGGAGATTGGAAAAGCAAAAAGACTTCCCAACCCTAATTAAAGCTTTTGCTCAAGTCCGACGATTACAACCAGTTCGACTAGTAATTTTCGGAGGAGGCTCCCAAAAGCCTCAGCTTCAGGAACTAGTACGTGAATTAAGTTTAGAAAATGATGTATCTTTTCCTGGTTTTGTAAAAAATCCATATGCTTATGTAACCAAATCAGCCCTGTTAGCATCATCCTCAGCTTGGGAAGGATTGCCGACTTTTTTGATCGAAACTATGGCTTTGGGAATTCCTATAGTTTCTACTAACTGTCCAAGTGGACCAGCAGAGATATTAGATAATGGTAAGTATGGCGAACTTGTTCCTGTTGGTGACTCAAAAGCCCTGGCAGAGGGAATTGTAAAAGTTTTGTCTGGTCAATCAAAGTCTGTTGTTCCAAGTTGGCTTGAGCAATTCACCATCCAAAATGCAGTTCAAAAATATCTTGATGTTATGGGTATACAGGAGTAGTATTTAATTTTTAAAAATAAATGAACTAAGAATTTATCGTAAAAAGGTTTAATTGTCAGTATACATAGCAAGAATCAAGTGTGATTCCTATATCTGCTTATTTGATAAACAAATGAATCTTACTATTTTCAAACTGCCTACTTTTTTTACAGGAGTAATATATGCTAGAAAAGCTTGTTTTTTTGTATGTATTTTTTTTTAATATCAAAAAACGAGAGATTATATACTTATTTTTATACTAAGTATTGCTGACTCGTAACAAGTTAATAGATTTGTACAATTTATGAAAACTATCAAAATCAAAAACTTATTGCAGCATATAGGCAAACGCCAGATGCGTAATGTGGTCAATCTGAGTTTAGGCAGACCCTTGAGGATGTCTAATTTTAAATCCATGACATTAGATTGGGATGATGTTAAAATTGCTAATGAATGGTTGTCTAGTGGTTTGTCCTGGGAAGATGCAAAAGTAGTTTCACAGTATGAGACAGAATTTTCCCAGTGGAATGGTTCCAAATATGCTTTTGCATTTATGGCCGCAAGGGTGGCACTCAGTGCCTGTATTTATTCCCTGGATTTACAGCCAGGAGATGAGGTCATCTTGCCTGGTTATACTTGTGTTGTCGTTCCTAATGCTTTTAAATGGGCTGGTGTAAAAACCGTATATTGCGATATTGAATTAGATACCTATGGACTGGATGTTAACCAGATAGAGAACAAAATTACTTCCAAAACCCGCGCTATTTTATTGCACCATCTTTATGGGATAGTTTGCCGAGATTATGAAGCTATTTTAGATTTGGCAAAACGCCGTGGTTTAAAAGTAATTGAAGATTGTGCTCATTCTACAGGTGCTGAGTATCGAGGACGTAAGGTGGGTAACTTTGGTGATGTTGCCATTTACAGCAGTGAAAGATCTAAGGTCTTTAACACCATTCAGGGGGGTGTTGCTGTTACCAATGACGATGTATTGAGTCAAAGACTTAAAGAATACTATGAAAAAGCTCCCTATCCTGATAAATTATTGATTGATAAGCAGTTAAATAATGTATTACTTGAGTTTTATCAGTTTAAACATCCTCAGTCTTGGTGGCTAGGAGATGTATACTACGCTTTTAATTCCCACAACAAAATCTTTAGTACTACTTGGCAAGAAGAACAAGGCATTCGTCCTACTTACTATGGTCAAAAAATGCCAGCACCAATTGCGGCTCTTGGACTCAATCAACTCAAAAAAATTGACTATTACAGTAAATGTAGGCGGGAAATTTCTAAGACTTGGGAACAGTGGTGCCAGGAAAATGGCTATAAGAAACCACTTGTGATTGATGGTTCCGCTCCAGTTTATCTATTTTATCCAGTCCTAGTTGAACCAGAAATTAAGCGAGAGGTAAAATGGTGGGGATTTAAAAACTTTAATGTTAGTGTTGGTGATTGGTTTAATACTCACATATATCCCGTACCAGAAAGGATACCAGGATGTAAAAATGCAGATATTGCAGTCCAGCAGTGCATTAATTTTCCTACTTTAAACCAGATGTGTAAATTTCCCGACCTTTGATGTAAGTACTTGGATCAAATTAATTTGGGTGTGGCTCTTCTGGGAAGACGAAAATAACAATTGCTTTATACGGCTATAACCCTTTCTATGTCTAAAATTATGTTGTCTAACCTAATTGCGTAGAATTAAGCGATTCTCTAAAGAGACGCTACGCGGTAAGCGAAGCTATGCCGTAGGCTTTACGCTAAAAATTAAACGTAAAAACCTTTTTTCAACCTGTGACACAATGTTACAAAAAGATATGATTTTGTTTTTGAGATTTGAACGAAAATATTTTTAGAATGACTGAAGCTTGTAATTTTTGCCCCGTATGAATTTTAGGCTTTATGCCAAGGTTAAATTTTTCTTTCTAAAAGAGCCGCACCCAATTAATTTAGCATCTTGTTTGGTTAGGAAATAGGAAAAAGGGAAGGAGGAACAATTGCAAACTATTTCCCATAAGCTGTCGCGTATTTAATTTGCATAATTCAAAAAGCCAAAAGTTTTACCAACACTTAGTTTCATTCTTTTAACTTTTGACTTGCTTAGATATGTGCCAAGGACAAATAAATTTCATGAATCAGCTAGGATTACCGAGGATGCAAATATTAGCTGTCATCGTAAACAACCAGTGGAAGCCAGGAATTGGCGATCCTAGCTTCATCGGCTGGTTTACTTTTACTGCATATTTTCTTGCCTCTGCTTGTTGCTTTTTCTATGCCCTGCGTACTCGTCGCTTATCTTCCAGGAATAGATACAATCAGCATAGTTTACTATGGTGGAGCTTGGTGATAGCCTTACTGCTACTAGGTCTTAATAAACAATTAGATCTACAGTCCTGGTTGATGATGACTGGTAAAGAATTTGCCAGAACTCAAGGCTGGTATCAGCAGCGTCTGACTATTCATATGTGGCTGATTACCGGTATAATTACAGCTGTGTTTGCTCTATTCTTATTAGCAGCACGGGCAATGCGAAACATTTGGCAAAAGTATTGGCTGGTGCTGTTTGGTGTCATGTTTCTAGCCACATACCTGGTAACACGGGCCCCTTCATTCCATCACGTTGCTCATATGCTACATTGGCAACGCGAGATTTTTCGTATGAACTGGATTTTAGAACTAGCAGGTATTGTTTGCATCGGGGTGTCAGCGACGATCAATCTCCGCAAGTCCCTAACGTCTCGTTAGTAGTATTAAAAAAATAATGACAGCACGACAGCTTAGCTTGGTGTCAAATTTGGAGAAATAAAAATGGCTAATAAAAAGTTGAAAGTATTACTTATTGTAGAGCAATGCAATCCGGAAGGTTTTTCCGTTCCTTTAGAAGGTTACAATTACTACAAAGCCATTAGTGAAATAGCTGATGTTACCCTAGTTACCCATGGCAGGAATGAAAAAACTATTCAAAAAATAGCTGCTCACAAAGATGTTGTTTATATCCATGAAAGCAATTTCAGTGGTAAATATCATTCCTTAGTAGAAAAATTAACTTATAGGGGTAGAGTAAATTGGCCTCTATATAATGCCCTTAGTTACCCAATATATGCAGAATTTAATCACAAGGTTTATCAAAAATTCAAAAATAAAGTGCGTAGGGGAGACTATGATATAGTGCACGCTCTGACTCCTATGATGCCTAGGTATCCAGTCAAGATAGCTAGAGAATGTAAAAATACTCCTTTTATTCTTGGACCAGTTAATGGAGGCGTTCCTTTCCCATCAGGATTTCAAGAAGTAGCTAAACAAGAATCGGCTCATTTCAACTTTTTACGAGCTGTTGGTAGATATCTAATTCCTGGATATGTAGACACTTATAAAAAGGCAGATAAAGTACTAGCAGGTTCTACTTTTACTTTAAAGTTATTGAAGAGTTTATTTAAATTTTCCGAAGATAACATAGAACTGTTTTATGAGAACGGTATTTCTAGTAATTTTATTAATTATAAACCTAAACCCCAACAGTCTGAAAAAATAAACTTACTCTTTGTTGGTAGACTAGTTCCCTACAAAGGAGCAGATATGGTTATAGAAGCCCTTGCTCAATTAGAACAATCTATCCGCGAGCGAGTACTATTAACCATAGTTGGCGATGGTTCAGAAAAAGCCTCTTTAGAATTAAGAGTAAAAGAACTTAATTTAAGCAATATAGTGCAATTTGCAGGCTGGGTTCCTCAACATAAGACAGTTGAATATTATCGTCGGGCAGATATCTTCTGTTTCCCTTCTGTCCGCGAATTTGGTGGAGCGGTGGTATTAGAAGCTATGGCTTGTGGACTACCATGTATCGTTGTTAACAATGGTGGCATTGGAGAATATGTAACAGAAAAAACTGGTTTTAGTATCGAGCCAATTTCTAAAGAATACGTTATAAAAGAAGTATCTGACAAGATAAGTATTCTTGCAAAGAATCAAAAAATAATTACGGAAATGTCAACCCAAGCTGTTGAGAGAATCAAAGAATTTGAATGGGGTAATAAAGCAAATCAAATAATTAATTTATATCAAGATATGCTTAGTAAATATAAATGATACTAAGAATAGTTTTGGTGAGAGAGCTATAAAATTAATTCACTAGCAATAAATATTCATTCTCTAAGAGAATTACAATTTTGAAATTCTATAATATATAGACTAATTAATGATGACAAATAAACAAAATGTTCGTTTAGATCCCGTATTCGTAATTGGCTATAGCAGATCGGGAACAACCATGCTACGTCTAATGCTCAATAGACATCCAGATCTGTTCATACCGAAAGAATCTGAATATTTTCAAAAAGTTCCGAGACAATATCGCGATCGAATTCACCAAGTGAAAGATATCGATCGCATACTCAAAACCCTCCCCAATTATTATGATTCTATTTTAAATGAAGAACAGTTTAGAGAGTTATTGAAACAGAATCTACCAGGTGATAACAGAATACTACTAGCTTGTTTATATCAAGCTTGTGCAGCTTCTATGGGTAAAAATGATGTGCGTTGGGGAGAAAAAAAGCCTCAGAATTGGCAGTTTGTTTATCGATTACGAAGCTGGTATCCACAAGCTCAGTTTGTGAATATTATTCGCGATCCAAGGGATGTAATTACATCTATGGAGAGGTCATTATCTGAAATAGTACCACTCCGGACGATTTTTCCTGCACATATAATCCTTGCATGGCAATGGCAATTTGTTTTTAAAACTATGATTCAACAGGAAAAAGCATTGGGAAATCAACGTTATTTAAAACTGAGATATGAAGATTTAGTATCAGAATCAATTACTCATCTAACTACAATTTGTGAATTTTTGAGTTTATCAACAAACTTTGTTAATGATATGCTTAATTTCAATGAAGATGCTCGCGATCCCAAAATAGGTGATGGTGGTCAGCATATGTTAGGTACAAAGAACAAATTAAATGTGCAAAGCATTGGTAATTTTAAGAAATTTTTGAGTAAGCAGCAAATTAGAGAAATTGAATTTATTTGTGGAGATATAATGGAAGAAATGGGATATGCAAGACTTTGCAACTCTCCCACATTTGCTGACCGTACGCGTATTATTACTATTTGTAATGTACTCACAAGTATGTGGAAATGTGTTCGCGGTACGCGCTTAATCATGGGTAGTCTTTGATTGTTAATTATTTTAATCTAGATAATTTATTTAGGTTTAAAAATATAATTTAAAAGCAGTAAAATTGAGGGAAAAATATGACAAGTGATACATTAAAGTACTCTAGTGCCTTTTCAAAACTGACTGAGCGGACTTGGACAGGAAAGCATAATCGCACAATGGAGAGATTAGTTGCTAGATTTCATCTTGGAAGGAGAGCTTATAGCTTTTTACAGAGTCAACGAGAAATTCTCAACTTCAATGATGCAAAACAACATCTACAAATTTCTCCAAAATCTGTATTTGACGGTGTAACAGCTAACACATACGTCGAAAAAATTCGCCAAGAAGGAGTAGCTTTTGGTATCAATTTACCAGCTCCCATGATAGACGAGATTTATCAGTATGCTTGTACAGCTCCTTGTTATGGTACTGGCACTGCAAGAGATGAAGGAGACTTTCTAATTACAGAGGTCAAAAATGGTTATCTTCGGGGGAAACATCCGATAGCACTAGCAGAGTTTAGCAACTCTACTTTAATGGGTTGTCAAGCTATCAATAATTTAGTACAAGATCCTTTACTTTTGGAGGTCGCTCGAAATTATCTTGGTTATTGGCCAACTAAAATATTAAGGTATATGAGTTGGACTCTAGTTTCAAGTTTGCCTGAGGAACAACAAAAGCGTCTAAATGAACCAGTTATCTATCACTACGATATTCCTAGTTATAATTCTGTCAGAATTTATTTTTATATAACTGATGTGGATGCATCTTCTGGACCTCATATTATGATGAAAAATTCCCATGATAAAAAGCCTTTAAAGATGCTATTCGCTCCCTGTCAGCAAACTGATGATGCTATACATAATTATTATGGGAAAGAAAAAGAAATCATCATTGAAGGGAATAGGGGATTTGGTTTTTTCCAAGATCCTTACTGTTTTCACAAGGCAACTACTCCAGTTACCTCAGACCGCTTATTACTGCAAATTAGATATTTTTGATAGATGTTTATAGATTGTCATTCTAGATATTCAATACTTGCAATTAAGAATATCTAAGCCGATAAACAATATGGCATCAGTAAAATTATTCCATCTTAGCAAACATTACAGATGCCATATTCTTTCGGTAATCATTTCATTTGTCGCGTTTCTTTGTTTGATGAGATACATATTTGAAGTTAAACAACTTATTAACTTAGCCTTCTGCTGTAGCTCATTAGAGTTAGAACTGCTATACAAAAAAACTGGTGATTGAAAATACAATATCGAAATCAGGTTAATATTTATATTCACCAAACATTTATACCAATGAATCAATTATTAATTTTATCGATCGATTTAGTCCTATGTTTAATTGCAGTAGGACTTTTTTTACCAATTACCATTCTTTTTATTGAGTGTATTGCAGCATTATTTCCTATACGTTATAAAACGCAGAACAATTTAAGTTATCGACCAAAGAGTGTTGTTTTAGTTCCTGCTCATAATGAAGCTGCCACAATTAGCAAAACCTTGACAACACTATTACCCCAATTACGGCCTCAAGATAGGCTGGTAGTGATTGCTGATAATTGCAGTGATGATACAGCTAATATTGCTCGCCAATCTGGTGTGACAGTAATTGAACGACAGGATTCTGAACGTAGGGGTAAAGGGTATGCCTTAGATTATGCATTGAAGTTTTTAGAAGCAAATCCACCAGAAGTAGTGGTCAATGTAGACGCAGATTGTATCGTTCATCCAGGTACACTTGATAAAATTACTAGTCTTGCTAAAACTACAAACCGCCCCGTTCAGTCAACATATCTGATGGTACAACCAACTACCCCTACTCCCAAGGATACGATCTCTGCTTTGGCAGTTAAAGTCAAAAATTTGGTTCGTCCCGTTGGATTGCAGCGACTAGGCTTGCCCTGTTTATTAACAGGTTCTGGTATGGCTTTCCCTTGGTCGGTGATTCGCACGGTTTCTCTAGCTAATAGCAAAACAGTTGATGATATGCAACTAGGTTTAGATTTGGCGATCGCTGGATATCCGCCAATTTACTGTCAAGATGCTCAAGTGACAGGGCGCTTGATGGAAAAACAAGCAGCTAAAAGCCAAAGAAGCCGTTGGGAACATGGACATATAGAGACATTGCTTAACCAGGTTCCCCAACTAATCAAAGCTTCTATTAATCAAAAACGTTTTGATTTGTTTGCAACTGCTCTAGACTTGTGCATTCCTCCCCTCTCTCTATTGGTAATGATCTGGGCAATTACCATGCTAGGAAGCTTATTAGCAGGAATAATCTTAGGAGTATGGATACCAGGGATTTTGCTCGCCATAGAAGGGCTAATACTTGCTATCTCTATTTTCGGAGCGTGGGCTAAGTTCGGACGTAATGATGTGTCAGGGCTAACACTTCTAGCTGTCCCTTTCTACATTTTTAGCAAAATTACCCTATATATCAATTTCTTGGTAAAACCTCAAACAAAGTGGATTCGCACGGAGAGAGATGTAGTTGATGTTACTGTATCTTCCAAAGAATAACTGTACTTTGTTATTCCCATATTAAACCATAACAATCAGTAAAGATACAGTGAAGATACTGAAGTTAATGGTTTATTTTATCCAGTTTTAGTTGTATATTTAATTTAGTCAGAGAAATAAACATAACACTCATTAATCAAATATTATTTAGTGCAGGCACTCGCATCAGTAATGTTTGGTTACATGGGTATCAACAACCAGAATATCTTCAAGATGAAAGTGAACATATAGTAATCAATTGATTCCTAATCAGAGAACAATTCTATAACTGACATTTTCCAAGTATAGATATGGCGAATTTGAATATCTTGTTTTTAGTTCCTCACCCTTTTTATCAAGAAAGGGGGTCGCCAATTGCAGATAAAATGGTTTTACGAGTTTTATCTGAGAGGCAAGAAAATGTTGATGTTGTGACCTATCCTGAAGGTGTAGATATCAACTATAAAAATATTAAATTACAAAGAGTTACCCATATACCATTTATTACTGGTGTCAGACCAGGTTTTTCCTGGAAGAAAATAGTCTATGACATTTTAATTTTTATCAAAACTACTCAACTAATCTTCAAAAAAAAATACCATTTAATTCATGCAGTAGAAGAAACAGTATTTATAGCTCTCTTTTTTAAAGCTATATGCAATATTCCTTATGTCTATGATATGGATTCTTCTCTAGCTCAACAAATAATTGAAAAGTATGCTTGCTTATTACCATTTAAAGCTATTTTTCAATGTTTTGAAAGGATAGCTGTGAAAAATGCAGAAGTAGTAATACCAGTTTGTCCTGCTCTGGCAGATGATATTGCAAGATACCGACCGAAAAAAGTGATGGTGCTTCCGGACGTTTCCCTTTTGACATAAAAAATCAAAATTATGCAAAATATCAAAACTGAATTGAATATTCAGGATTTGACGTTAATGTATGTAGGTAATCTAGAGAGTTATCAGGGTATTGATTTACTTTTAGATAGCTTTGCTTTAATAATTAATCAAACGGATAAAGTCGATCTAGTAATCATTGGTGGAGAACCTACAGATATTCTGAAATACCAAATCAGAACAAGAGAACTTGGCATCGAGCATAAGGTACATTTTTGTGGTTCTCAACCTAGTAATCAATTAGGTTTATATCTTTCCCAAGCTGACATTTTGGTATCTCCCAGAATTAAAGGAAAGAATACACCGATGAAAATATATTCATATCTCGATAGTGGTAAGCCTGTTGTGGCAACTAATTTACTAACCCATACTCAAGTTATGAATAATCGGGTTGCTATACTTGCAAACCCCAATGCAAAAGATTTTTCCCAAGGTATTCTCAGTCTAATAGATGACTATAATCTCAGATTAAAACTTGGGAATGCGGGGAAAAATTTGGTTAAAGAAAAGCATAGTTACCAAGCTTTTAGCCAAAAATTAAATACTCTATATGATTATCTCAGATTAGAAATATCTAAGAATAGTAGAGTATTCATTCCATAATAAATATAAATGATTGGTATTGAATCAATTAAAAAATAGATTTATTCAGTTTTTGCACCTTTAATCTAGGGGTGCAAAATTTTTATATTTTATAATTTATTTTACTATCTATATAAGCTTATATGCATAGAAATTTAACAGAGCTAACACATCACATTTATGACTTGCTTATAGTAGGTGGTGGTATTTACGGAGCTTGTGTCGCGTGGGAAGCAAGTTTACGTGGTTTGTCAGTTGCTTTAGTGGAAAAAGCAGATTTTGGTGCAGCGACTTCCGCCAATAGCTTAAAAATTATCCACGGAGGCTTGCGTTATCTACAAAACGCTGATTTTAAGCGGATGCGCGAATCAATTCGAGAACGAACTGCTCTCATGCGAATAGCACCCCATTTAATTCATCCATTATCGGTGCTTATTCCTACCTATGGTCATGGTATGAAGGGGAAAGAAGTACTAAGATTAGCAATGGGTATTAATGACCTTATTAGTTGCGATCGCAATCACATCAAAGATCCACAAAAGCATATCCCCAATGGTCGGGTGATTTCTCAGCAGGAGTGTCAGCAGTTGCTCCCTGGTATTCCTCGTCAGGGATTAACGGGAGGAGCTATTTTCCATGACGCTCAGGTTTACAACTCCGAACGACTGACGATTTCGTTTTTGCGTTCGGCAGTCAAAAAAGGTGCTAATATCGCTAATTATGTCGAAGCCACGGGATTTCTACAAACAGGAAATCGGATCAGTGGTATTACAGCTAAAGACTCCCTCAGTGGAAATCAGTTTGAGATTCGTGCCAGAACGGTTGTCAATACTTCTGGTCCTTGGATCAATCGGGTTCTGGGCTTAGTAGAAGAGTCCCGTGATCGCTCCCAGGTTGCTTTAACTAGGGCGATGAATTTAGTCATCCATCGTCCCCTTTGCCCAAACTATGCTGTGGGAATTTCTAATCGAAATAGTAACTCCCCTACTAATAAAAGTAATCGTTTACTGTTTATGGCTCCCTGGCGCGGACACACCTTGATTGGTACCCACTACGCTGTCTGGGATGGAGAACCGGATGAATTTCAGATTGGCGAATCTGAGATTCAAGGCTTTTTGACAGAAATTAACCAAGCATATCCATCAGCCAACTTAACTAGAGACGATGTTTCCTTCGTTCATGGTGGATTGCTTCCCCGAATAGGAGTCGACCCCAAAAATGGCGAACCCATTCTTGCCAAACACTATCAAATTTGCGAGCATCGCTCTCCGGCAGGGTTAATATCTGTGGTGGGGTTGAAATATACAACTGCTAGGGATGTTGCCCAAAAAGTTGTTGACAGAGTATTTCAATCTTGGGGTCAAAAACCACCACAGTCTCTTTCATCAGTCACTCCCATTCATGGAGGGGAAATTGACAATTTTGCGGAATTTTTACAAAATGCGATCGCCACAAAATCCCATGAATTCAGTGAGGATAATGTACGTTCCTTAGTATACAATTACGGTTCTGCTTACCCACAATTACTAAAATACCTTAACAATCAATTTGAGTCAGATAAAGCACCTGTAGATAAGTATAGTATGCTCAAGGCTGAAGTTCTCCATGCACTGCGGGAAGAAATGGCGCAAAAATTAAGCGATGTTATTTTTCGCCGCACAGAAATAGGTAGTGCTGGATACCCAGGAGATGAAGTGATTCAAGTTTGTGCTAACACTATAGCTACAGAATTGGGGTGGAGTTACACTAGAATTCAGCAGGAGTTGCAAGAAGTACATAATATTTTTAGAAGTACATCTTCTATGCATATATACTGAAATATTGCACTAAAGTATTAATACTGATGCTTTAGGCTTGCAATCGCAATATACTTGTCTCAATAAAGCCTAAAACTAGATTTTTTGCCTGGATATACAGGTAATTTAGCAAGTTACACTACCACCCCTACACTCATATAAATATCAAGGAACTTTTAATCGAAAAATATCAAAAATATATAGCGTTTCCTAGTCTAATGAGGTACACCTAAATTTTTTCAATCGAAGTAATAAAAAGTAATCAGTTTTGAAAGTGTACCTCACCAGGTTGGGAATTGCTATAATTAGCATTTTATATTAAATTTGTGAGATTAATCTATACATTAAGAGACAACTAATTCCATGTATTGGATAATTAATCTCTTAATGCTATTCGTGAATTCAATAATTAATCGATGTCAAAATTAATCTGTTTTCTACAGTTCTAAAGAAACTAATTTACAAATGCATTCTTATGTTTATTGATACAAGATAGGAATACTAATCTTGTAAAGACTAAGTTATTCATGTTGTGTGAAATTATGCCATCCCCAATAGCTCATTCAGTGTCTGGGTATATACTTGGCAAGGTTGTACCCTTGGAGCACAGGAAAGTTTCAAGACACAAAACTTTCTATTGGCAGATATATGCTGTCTTTGTTGCTATTTTTGCTGATTTTGATTTTATTCCTCAATTCATCACAGGGGAAAGATATCATCGTGGTCTGACACATAGTTTAAGCTTTACCCTTGGCTTTAGTGCAATTGTGGCGTTAATACTGAGTTATTTGTGGAAGTCTTCATATAAGCAGATCTTTTTGCGTACTTTTATCTTTTATATTTCTCATCTATGTTTAGATTTTTTTAGTGAAGGCAGAGGAATAAAACTATTTTTGCCTTTCATAGATAGTTTCTTTAGATCGCCAGTAATTATTTTTCCTGGAGTTCATTACTCGATGGGTCTATGGAGCTATAGCCACATCGTGACAATAACTTTTGAATTAGCTTATTCAGTTTTACTTTTTTTTGTGGTCTGGTTCTGGCAAAAGAACAGGTCAAAAAAGATCAACAATATATAGTCATAAATATTCATAAAATAATTATTTTTTCCATGTAAAGAATAGTAAAATAGTGTTTTTTTACCACGCGGATAAAATATAATAAATGTGGTTTGTTTTTAGATTAGAGTATCGGATTTAATATGAGTATTTATCAGATGAGTTATGCCAACAAAAATTTTGATAAAAGGACAGAATTTAGCAATCTTGAGACCAACATTAGATTTATCAATGCAGCTGGTGCAATCAATAGAAAAACAAAGATTATGGAAATTGGTAGTGGCAATGGCAGCTTGCTTAATTATTTTTATAAAAGTGGTCATGATATACGAGGTTTAGAGATAAAATAGTCAATAATTGAGGAAAATAAATATCTCTATGGTAATCTTCCCTTGGATGTGGTTAGATCAGTTTATAAAGCACAAACTATCCAATCATGATCTTAATTAATAAAGGTTGTTTATCTTGCCAGTGTATATTAACTATTTAAAATTAACTCATGTATTCTAGTGTTAAAAATGTCGCTCCCATTCCCATGGTTAGTTTTGGGCTACCGGTATATAATGCCTCTAAGGTTTATTTAACTCAACTTCTTGATTCCTTGTTAGCACAAGATATTCAAGATATTGAGGTAGTTATTAGTGATAATGCTTCTGATAATGATACCCAGGAAGTATGCGAAGAATATGCAAATCGCGATCCACGGATAAGGTACCATCGAAACTCAGAAAATATAGGTCAAGTTGACAATTTCAACAAAGTTCTGAAACTAGCCCGTGGAAAATATTTTCGCTGGATTGGTTCTGATGATTGGCTAGAAACTGATTATGCACGCCGATGTGTAGAGGTACTTGAAGCTGAAGATGGCAAAGATTTTATTGGCGTGACAACCCATTATGATTTTCTTTTTGAAGATGGTCAACGCTACTATCGGGAATATCAAGGAGAGCGTCTAGATTTACCCTCGCCTCATCTAAGATTTCGACGCATGGTGTGGTTTATGACTGCTGACTTTGGTTTCATAGACCCAATCTACACTATGATGCGTCGAGACATTCTACTTAAAACTCCTTTGCTCAGGTATATACCAAGTATGGATAGTGTACTAGCTGTAGAACTGAGTTTATTGGGTAAGTTTGCTCATGTTCCAGCCTGTCTTGCTCACCGTCGTTGGAAGAATTTAGGCAAAATTCCTAAAGACAAGCTTTGGAAAGAATACTCTCCTAAAAATCACCAAAATATTGGCAAACCCTATCTCTATGTTGGAATAGCGTTCTTATCAGCGGCTTGGGCAACACCTATCAGTTATTGGGAGAAGATGCTCTGCGTCGTACCTGTAATTAATTATCTGAGAGTAAGGACTTTGAGGCGGGGAATTCGTTGGATGCGTACTTTGGCTCATCAAATTCGTCGGTTCTTTCGTATAAGCTCGATTGAGGAGTTCGGGCATAATGGATAACATTTGTTCCCTAGCTTTGAGCTTTTATAAAAAGTCTGTTTGTTCCCGCCAATATAAAATTTTTGGGCGTTGCATAATTGAAGTATGAATTCAGGGGATCGCTATGAAATGTCCAAGGTGTGCATTCACTCATATCCGCAAGAATGGCAAAAAGCTTAGTAAACAAAATCACATCGGAAAGGAAGTTCAGGAGATTGGATAGATCATTTTGATCGCTCAACACAGACTTACTTTAAAGAAATTACAAAAGACCTGGTAAAATTCTTAGGATATTCATAAGATATGGTTCTTCAGTACTTGTTATGCTAAAAAAAGATTGTCTAAAGTCCAGGATTGGCACTGGTAGAGGAATACATGCTTAATTTCTCACAAAAACTCACTTTTCAAGCCTTTTGAGTGTTGAAGGTTTATTTTAATAGCATCTTGCAAACTTTAATTCAGGACTTACGCAATTGTCACAATCGGTGATTGGTGCGTGAGGTTACAAGTCTGATTCCTACGTTCAAACATTCTTGCAGCGTCACGCACCCTACAGAAAAAATATGCTAGTTGCGTAAGTCCTATAATTAATAGTTTGGCATACTATGTACTGAAGAGCCTAAGATATTTAAGAATTACCAATAATAAGCTTTAATTTTTTGTCTAATTCCCGTTACTCAACTGGCATAAGCGGTGGCAGGGCTATTTCATTCTAAAAATTTGCTTAAGTGTGTCTAGCCCAAAAGAACAGATTTGTTGAGCTTGTGCCATATTTTCAAACATCTGGTCACGGTATAAATTGAGGAGTGTAAAATTGCGAACGGCTGTAAAAATTTTAGGCAGAGGTTTAGTGCGAATTCTAGATTTATCCTCGCCCTGAGTAAGATATCGAGCATAGTGGACTTTATTCTCAACACCCCAATATCCACGTATACATTCAGCAAAATCTTGGGCTGTTAAACTTAAGGAAGAAATATAATTAAGCAGAGTGAAAGAGTATGGCGTTGTCCGGCAAGACGACGAGGATCTTCTAGTCCAGCAAAGGCTTCTATAATTGCGATTTGAGACACGGGAGTAGATGCATTAAACGGAAGTTGCCCTAGATTATACCATATTGTGCTTACATTTAGAATGAAATAGCCCTGGATTTAAACTTGACTTTTATACTATAGCTAACGATAGCTGTTTTATGAAAAAATAATTGATATCTGCGGTTTTCATTATGCTCTGTTAAAATATTTTATAGATAAAAAATATGAGATCTATCTTGAAAAAAAATCAAGTAATTATTGCAGATGCTCATGTCCATATTTATGATTGTTTTCAATTAGAAAATTTTCTTGACTCAGCCTGGAATAATTTTGCCATCAATGCCAAACAACTAACATTAATAGATAATTTTGTATCAATTCTATTTCTGGCAGATATCAAAGGTCAAAGAACTTTTCATCAACTTAAGCAATATTCTCAAAAGCAAGAAGGTATTGATGATCATAAAACCAATAATTGGACATTTCATAATACCCAGGAAGAATTATCATTATATGTACGTCATCAAAATAATCAAATCATTTACCTAATTGCTGGTCGCCAAATAGTGACTGCTGAAAACCTTGAAATTTTAGCACTAATAACAGAGCAAACCTTTGAAGAAGGTCTACCTCTAGAAGTGACAATTAAAGAAATTATTGCATCAGGAGGAATACCCGTACTTCCCTGGGGTGTTGGCAAATGGATAGGGAAGAGAGGTAAAACTTTAAGTAATCTTTTGACAAATAATATACATTCTATACTTTTTGTAGGTGACAATAGTAATCGTCCAGGATTTTGGTTACGACCTTTTTATTTACAACTAGCCAAAAAACAAGGAATACAAATTTTACCGGGAACCGATCCACTACCACTGGCTTCTGAATGCAGCCGTCCGGGAAGTTTTGGATTTATGGTTCGGGGTAGTTTAAATCATGAACAGCCTGGAAAGCATATTAAGCAAATACTACTTGACTCAAAGACAAATATTCAGGCTTATGGTGCTTTGGAGTCACCTTGGAGGTTTATTCGTAATCAATTGGCTATCAGGTTAGAAAGCAAATAAAATCAGTAATAAAGGGTTATAAAACAGGATAACTAATTATAAAATTAATCAAGGGAATATTAAAGTGGTTTCTACAGATAATTTTTTAGAAACAGCAGATATTGAAACATCTTCTGATGATTATGCTTCCCGTTTTACGGGAGAAATTGGAACCTGGCTTCTAAAAGTACAGGAAAAAGCGACTTTACAGATGCTCGCTCCTTATCCCCAAGCTAGGATTTTAGATGTTGGAGGAGGTCATGGTCAACTTACTGGTGCTTTGATTCAGAATGGATATCAAGTTACTGTTTTGGGAAGTGCTGATATTTGTAAAGCAAGAATTAAAAATTTTTTGGATGCCAATCTTTGTGAATTTAAAGTTGGTAATGCTCTTGAGTTACCTTATCCAGACGCAACTTTCGACGTTGTCATCAGCTATAGATTTTTAGCCCATGTTAATCAATGGCAAAAATTTTTAACTGAGCTATCTCGGATAGCTAAAGAAGCAGTAATTGTTGATTATCCTACAGTTCGTAGTTTTAATGCTATTGCACCATATCTGTTTAAACTAAAAAAAGGCTTGGAGGGAAATACACGACCATTTACTTGTTATCAGGAAAAGGACATTTTAGATTTTTTTCAAACTATTGGTTTGAAACAATCCGAACGTTATGCCCAGTTTTTAATACCAATGGTTCTCCATCGTGCCTTAAAATCCACTAAAATTTCATCAACTCTAGAAAACATATTGCGATTATCTGGTTTTACCAATTTATTCGGTTCACCTGTAATTGCAAAATTCATCAATATTTAAATCAATCTTAATTGAATATGTTTCTTAGTATAATAAAATACAGCTACTATCATAACTAGATATAAATACAGATATGGAAGAATTTAAATATAGTATTCCCCCTGAAAGCCGTGTTCTAGTCACTGGAGCTACTGGATTTACCGGGTCAGTTCTGATAAAAAAATTAATTAATCAAGGAGTAGATGTAGTTGCCATAGCTCGTACAACCTCTAATATTGAGATTTTTGAAGCAATGGCGATTGAATGGATCACAGGAGATGTATTTGACGAAAAGATAATTAATCAGGCTGTACAAGGTGTAAACTATATCTTCCACATAGTAACTCCTTTTCGTGAAGCTAAATCTGCCGATATTGTTTATCATAACGTTCATATTTTAAGTACTCAACTACTGGCAAAAGCAGCTTTAGTAGAACCTAATTTTAAGCGTTTTATCCATATTTCCACCATTGGAGTTCATGGACATATCGATAACCCTCCTGGGGATGAAAATTCTCCTATGCATCCGGGTGATATATATCAAGAGACGAAACTAGAAGGAGAGGTTTGGATTAGAAGTTTTGCCGAGCGAGAAGGACTACCAGTTACTATAGTAAGACCAGCAGGTATTTATGGACCAGGAGAGAAAAGACTTTTAAAAATATATAAATGGGTAGCTCAGAGATGGGTACCAGTAATTGGTACAGGGAAAAATTTACTCCATTTCATCCATGTAGATGACTTGACTGACTTTTTAATTTTGACAGCAACTCATCCAAAGGCTGTAGGAGAAACTTTTATTTGCGGTAGCCAGAAAGCTATGACATTTCGGCAGATGGTTTCTATTATTAGTGAATATTATGATGTATCTGTTAGGTTTATCAAATTACCAAGATTACCTTTATTTTTATTAGGCTACTTTTTTGAAATTATCTGTCGTCCATTGGGTATAGAGCCACCTATTTATAGAAGGCGTTTGGCATTTTTTACTAAGGATCGCTCATTTAACACAGCAAAGATGAGTAATCTACTTGGTTTTATACCTAAGCATTCAGATGAGGAAGGATTAAAAGAATTGGCTCAATGGTATCTTGACCAAGCATGGATATCTGTTCAACAGACCAAATCACTTGCTAATAACTGAATGTTAAACATATTGAAAACTAACCTTATTATGATAGCTCATCAAGAAAGACAACTTATATCTAAAGTTCCTTTGACAGAACAACTCAATCAAATAGAGTCTTCTTTATTGAAAAGTTATCAAGCAAAAGTTTTGGGAAATGATAGATTACTTTTTTTACTGGAATACGAATTAAGTACTTTATTGTTTGGGAATCTTTCTGGTGGACTGGGATATCTACTGAGAAAACGGTTCTATCGTCATCTTTTTAAAAGCGTAGGTGGAGGTGTCATTTTTGGCAAAGGGATTATTTTACGTCATCCTCAAAGAATTACTCTGGGAAATCGTGTAGCTATTGACGATTATGGACTACTGGATGCTAGTGGTTCTGGGGAGCAAGGAATAACCTTGGAACATGATGTGATTATTTCCAGGAATTGTGTCATTCAGGGTAAAACTGGTCCTGTCGTAATTGGGCAAAAAACAGATATTGGCTGTAATACGATTATCTCTTCGGGCGCAGGTATTTTTATTGGTAGTTCTGTTTTAATCGCCGGCAATTGTTATATAGGAGGCGGACGTTACATAGCGGATCGATTAGATATTCCCATGATGGAACAGGGAGTTTATTCAAAAGGACCGGTGGTTATTGAGGATGATGTTTGGTTGGGTGCTGGAGCAATAGTTCTGGATGGCGTTCATATTGGCAAGGGATGTATTGTTGGTGCCGGGGCGGTGGTGACAAAAGATTTACCTGATTATGCTGTTGCGATTGGTGTTCCAGCTAGGGTTAATAAAATTCGGGAAGGCTAAATTATTGTAATTTTATAAGTGACTTTTAAGAAAACAGTAGACAACGAATTTAATTATTTGACAATGAACTTTCAACAGAAAGACAAAAGTATTCTATATCTCTCGGTATACGATCCACATATACCATTAACAGGAACAGGAACAAGAGGAATTGAGTTTGTAAACAATCTTTCACAAAAGTTTAATTTGGATTTAGTTTATATTGATGGTTCAGGGCAGCCACCAATTTCTCATATTTCAGAAAAATTTTCATCTAATTTACAATATGTACGCACAAAAATTGGTATTGAATTTAGTCAGTTTAACTACTTTGTTTTTAGTAGGCATCTTTACAGAGAAGCCCATAGACTTATTAAAAATAATAATTATAGTTTCATAATTTGCGATTATGGATTAAGCGCAATTTATGGAAATTTATTATCACAAAAATTTAACTTGCCTTTTGTTTACTGTTCTCATAATATTGAATATTTAATGTATCTGGACAAAGTAAATAAGGATAAGCGTCGTCTACTATTAATGCCATACGTTTATTGGGTTGAAAAGATAGGTGTTAAAAATTCAAAAATATTAGTCTCCATTACCAAAAATGATGCCGAATATTATAGACGTTGGACAGACAAAAACAAAATCATTGTGATTCCACAAGGGTTTGATAGTTCAATTTTTAATCCATTTTATAAACCAATAAAAAATGACCCTAAAATCATCCTATTTTGTGGTAATTATGGGATTCAATCTAATCGAGATGTAGTCAGTATAGTAATGGATAAAATTTTGGAAAAGGTGTTATCTGTTTATCCGAATACAATATTTCGTTTTATAGGTGCTAATCCACCTCAAGACGTAAAGCATCCAAATGTAGAGTTTACTGGTTTTGTTGATGATTATCCTTCGTATTTGAAACAAGCTGATGTTGTAATATCTCCAATGCAACAAGGACGAGGTTTCCCAACTAAAATCATTGAATCTTTAGCTTGTGGAAAACCAACCATTGCGACTCCAATTGGTGCTAGAGCAATAGAGAGAGATTATACGTCTCTTAAAGTTTGCAATTTTGATCAATTCCCAGAAATGATTTGCCGAGTTTTGACAGAAGACGAATCGGTTACGACATCAGACTTTGAAAAATTGAAGACTAGGTACTCTTGGGATATTAATATTCAAAAATTAACTGACAAAATAGATGATTTGGAGATGCTAAAAGTTTAAATATACATATCTCAATATATAGCTTTATATATAGTTTTTATAGTTATGAATCAAAATAGATATACAGACCATAAGCCAAAAATTGCTTATCTTCGAGGCTCTTATCTCAATCCCTTTGAAACACAATACTTAATCCCACTTCAGGATAATTTTGATATTGTTTTAGGTTATCCGAAATCTCACCGTTATAATTTGGATGGTATTACAATTCCACGCATTCAATTACCTTGCCTAGATTATTTTAATGGTATAATTCCACGAAATATAGAAGGGCGCACTATTCCAAATTTTCTTAAGTACTTTGCCCATGAAGAGGTGTTATTTAACCTTAAAAATCTTACAAAGTACTTTGATGTAATACATGTACCAGAACAATCATTTTATTTTACTTGGCAGATTGCTAAAAATAAAAGTAAAATGAACTATAAAATGATTACTATGCAGGATGAAGTCAATCCTTTTTGGTATCTACATAAGCCTGCAATTGCTAAACGTGCAGCCTTAGTCCGTAGTCAGACCGATTTATTTATTGCTCGCTCAACAAGAGCCAAAACAGCACTAATTTGCGAAGGTGTCGATCCGAATAAAATACGAGTAATTGGGCATGGAGTAGATACAACTCGCTTTAAACCTGGTCCTCGTAATGAAGACCTTTGCCATTCTCTTGGTATTAAAGCAGATCGATTTATTATTTTGTTTGTAGGTCGTTTATTTTGGACCAAGGGGATTTACGCAATCTCTGATGCAGCAAAGCTGCTTTTGCAACATCCTGAGATAAAAGAGCTTGATCCATTATTTTTGATTGTGGGCGATGGAAATGAACGAACTGAGTTTGAGGAAAGGGTAAAACAGTTAGATATTCAGAAATCATTTCATTTTGTCGGATGGCAAGCCTACAATCAGCTTCCAGACATTCATCGGCTAGCAGATATCTTTATGCTCCCAAGCATCTCGACGCGTTACATTCTTGAACAGTTTGGAATTGCTCTGATTGAAAGTATGGCTACAGGCAAACCGGTTGTTTCAACCCACTGTGGAGCTATTGATGAAGTTATTGGCGATGCAGGCATATTAGTCCAGCCGAATGATTATTTTCGTCTTTACCATGCGTTATTGAAACTTTGCTTGAATAAAGATTTGCGAATTCAGCTTGGCTGTAGAGGTTTAGAACGTGTGAAGCAAAAATTCACTTATGAAAAGATTTCCCAAGCTATTACTGAATCTTACAATGAGGTTTTGCGTCTATGATTCTCTCAAAAACTAATGACAAGTATAGACTTATTTGGTTTCAACACTTTCATAAAGCTGGCGGAACATCAATTGTCAAGTTCGCACAATCTAATAGTGAAGTTTTATATCCATGCCATTTAAATGGGAATCCTCTTTCACCTGATGGTCGTAATGGCAAAATACAGTTGAGTGGATGTAAATCCCTAGGTAAGTCACACCAATTACAACCATCTTTAAGTTTACAAGATTCCATCTAAGATTTCTCTCTTGCTCCATGTTGGGGATTTAGGTCTTTTTTTCTTGGGTAACATCGGTTCAACAATCTACCACTCTCGATTAGTCAAACTGCTTGAATAAAGCATTTTTACCTGATTAAACCCTTTAAAAAAGATCCCAAATGAGTTCTAACACTATAACTTTTATGACTTCACCTAATGAACCCAATAGGAATCATGATTATAGCCTTGGGAAGAGAGTATTAAGTAATACAGTTCTCTCTCTACTCGATATTATTTTGACAAAGCTCGGTACCGTTATTGTTTTCATCTTACTTGTCCGCTTGCTGCCAGAACAAGAGATCGCTGCAATTGGAATAGGTTCAGGCTATCTGGTTTTTATTGCTTATTTGGAAATTGGTGCCCCTCGTATTCTTCTCAGGGATTATCCAAAGGTTGCAGAAAATAAGCACGAGCGTAATCAATTATTTACTGCCTTAATTCTCTTCTGGCTCCTTCAAACGTTGTTCATGCTTTTCATCTGTTTTGGACTGCATCTGTTTGTGCTTAGTAAGCTGAACATACAAGGTATATCATTTCTTTTACTTGGCTTGACAATTGACTTTATTTCTCTTTCTTTTCAGGACTCAATCAAAACTGCTTTCTTCTCCAGTTTCCAACAATCAATAGCAACTAAGCTTAACTTTTTAAGCGTTATACTCCGTTTAGTGAGTTATATTCCCCTGATTTTTTATCCATCCCTAACCCTGTATTCCAATATTTTAATTTTTACATCTTTTTTGACTTGCATTATTTGGGCTTTTATATTTATCAGGAATTTCAGTTTTTACCCTATTCTTTGTAGAAATACCTTTCTAGTCTTAATAATAAGTCTCAACACCTATGGTATTTGGGATCATTTAAATCGAATGACAATTGATACATTATTTCTGATTGATACAGTCATTTTAAGTTGGTTTGTATCTATTCATGAAATTAGTGGCTATACAATAGCATTAAGAGTTACTAGTCTCCTCTTCGTAGTTCCTTTGCAGATTCAGCGAGGTCTTCAAGTTGCAATAGCCAACTATATTGACAATGTCAAAATTTACCAGGCTATAAATAGTGCTATTAAACTAACTTTTTTGATCAGTCTTTTACAATTCCTATTTATTTTATTTGGTGGTGCTTGGCTCCTGAATTTGCTCTTTGGTACACATATTAGTCAAAATGCAGTTAATTATACAATTATAATTGCATTTGCCATAGCCATTATGAACCTAAGTTGGCCGCTCATAAGTGTCATTAATAATCTTTGTAACTTACGCCAAGTATTTTTTCAGGTATTCTTACCAGCACTTTTACTGGGTTGTTTCATTTATGTAGGTGCAGCTAAAATATGGGGAGCCACCGGTGTAGCTTATGGAAACATAGTAAATTATACAATCTTGTTTCTAGGTTTGGTAATATTTACTGTAAAACACTATCCATTTCCACTCAAATTTAAGCTAATTACTACTGAAGAAAGACAATTACTATACAAATTTGTTAGAGGACAGCCTTGATAGAAGAAGTAAATTCACTGAAACTCTTTACTCTCTAGGCTATCCAACCATAAAATATCCAATACCATATTTAACTGACCGATAAACCTAAACATATCTAGTATTTAATTTTTTTACATAATCTATAATTCCTATGAAAAGACGGCCGCAGGATATTCTATTCCCAAAACAATATTTTGGTACCTTAGTAAAACAACTAAAGCCAATTCCAGCTTATTTTTATCATCAGATAGAAGCCCAAGAATTCGCATTAATTTGTGAATTGCTTATGCGTCGCGGCTTTCGTACAGTTACTTTTGGAGATATTTTAGATAACTCTTTGATTGATAGCCCAGCTTTGCTTCTCACCATGGACGACGGTTGGTCGTCTGTCTGGTCGGTAGCATTTCCCTTAGCACGTCGATATGGAGTACGTTTTACACTATTTGTTGCTCCTCAGATGATAGAGGACTCACAAGAATGTCGCTCAACTCTTGATGATGGGGTTGATCCTGATTCTTTGATTGCCCGGGATCTTGGATCGCGCTGTATGCTTACCTGGGGAGAAGTAAGAGCTATGCATGAGAGTGGTCTTGTTGAAGTGCAATCACACTCGCTGCACCATGGCGTTGTTTTTACTTCACCGCACCTTTCTGGTTTTTCTACTCCAGACAAGCCTTTTTCTCTGCCTGGTAATGTTCCATTGGTCAGTAGACTCAAGGGTAAAGATGTTCCGGAGTGGCATCCTTGTTTGGGCACACCAATATATCCATTGGCACCTGCCTTGGCTGCGCCACGTCGCTTTATCGAGAATGAATCATTCAAGGAACAATGTATCGCATTAATTCAACAAAACGGTGGAGCAGACTTCTTCATGACCGAAGGTTGGCAGGACATACTTCAAAAAACTCTTACTAGGCTAGAGACGGGAGTTTGGGAAAGTGAGGACGAGCGACGCGATCGCTATCGCCAAGACCTATTACAAGCAAAACTATGTATCGAAGAGCGACTACCTGGAGCCTATGTACGTGCTTTTGCTCCTCCTTGGGGAGCTATGCATACTGATATCCCAGCGATCGCACAAGAGACGGGTCATAAGGTACTAGTGCTTACTTATCCTTTGCCCTCGTTTATTAAAGAGAGTCCCTTAACCTGTTACCCACGTCTTAAGGGAGATGCGATTTGGATGCTGCTTGAAGGTCCTATACATGGGAGTATCAGTTGGTGGAAGGCACACAAGCGTGCCCTTGCTCGCAAGATGGCTGGTGCTAATCCCTAGTCATTTATTTTTATTTGAAGGAAATGACTTCATCAAACAAATATATTGAATCAATTTAATGCATATATAATAAGGTAATTATGTCTACCTTTTCAACTATTAGAAGTAAATTATTATTTATATTACTTTTTACTTTGTGTTTTAAACTGGGGATGTGTGGGACAGTCCAATGCGGATATTTCCAATACAAAAACAAAGAAATTACCCTATTCCGAAATCAAACCCCAAATTATTCAATTAGATTTACCTGCTGAAGATAAAGGCATTGGAGGTTTAATAGCTGCTGATGTCGATAATGATCTTAAAAAATCACCGCTTCCAAGAAAAAGCAGATCGACTTTCTGTGGCAGATGTATCAGGAGATTGGTGCGAGGAATTGATTGTTATCAACGGAAATCAGTTACGCATTTATAATAACCCAAAACCAAATCCGAATCGCGATCGCCCAAGGTTATGGTTTCAAAACCACTACCGTCGCAGCAAAATGACTTGGAATTATTACAGTCCATATAAGAAGTTTTACTTGAAATATATTATATATAAACCAAAATAAATAATATGAGCTTAGCGAACTTAAAAATATTAATATTTCCAAGACTCAACATTCGAAAAAAGCATTTGAGCCAATGGCTTCCTATCAGCTTAATTTTAATATTAGCTAGTGCATTACGTTTTTATCAAGTTGATACAGAGGGAGTTTGGGTGGATGAGATGTTCAGCCTTAGATATGCTGAAAACTATAATCCAATTAGCGTACGACCACTCTATCCTACACTTCTACGTGTTTGGATGTTATTTGGCACAAGTGATGCCTGGTTACGAGGACTTGGAGTCTTATTTGGCATAGGTAGTGTCTTCCTGACCTATCGTCTCGGTCGTCGTTTGTTAGGAAAATCTGTTGGTCTAATTGCCGCTTTGTTGATGGCTCTTTCTCCACTATTCATCAATCATTCTCAAGAAATACGATTCTATGCCCTTAGTACTTTCCTTTGTCTTGCTGGTACTTTAATCTTGAGTTATTTATTTGAATATCCCAGTAAAGTATTACTGGGATGGTGGGCAATTGCACGCACTTTAGCAATTTTGACCACTCCACTCAATTTCCTCATGTTGATACCAGACATAATCCTATACACTTGGAGATTTAGGAAGGAACGCCGTTGGTTATTAATCCTTGGAAAAGGACTGATGATAGTTAGCTGTTTTTCACTTGTACCTATATTGATATTGACATTTGGCGGTTCATTTTCTAGTTACATGAATGGGGGAGCTAGTACTTACCCCAAACCAGGCATTGGTAAAATTATTAGCATGCTCCCAAGATTGTCAGCATCCTGGGGCCTAAAAGAACTATTAGCTTCAGTTCAAGTTTTACGTCAAAATACCGATAGCGGTCTATTACAAAATATTTTAAATTTAAATAACATCACAAATATATTACATTTGTTGTGTTATACCATATACACTATAGTCTTAATTGGTTTATTAGTTATTGCTCTACGTAATGGTAAGGGGCAAAAAAGATTTTCGTCAGAACAACTAATTTGGGTTGCAACATGGGGATTTTTACCCACAACTGCTATCTTATTCATATCTTACGTATTTAGTACTATATGGATACCCCGTTACCTATTATTCATTGCGCCTTACTTATTTATTCTTCTAGCAGTCGGTATAGTTAAAGTTTGGCATCAATGGCGATCGCTGGCAATATTTATGGTTGCTACCTATATATTTACGGTTAGTAGCGGACTAGTTAGTTACTATACAAATCAGGATCGCCCTGATTTTAAGAGAGCAGCGCAGATGATTAGCATTAATGAAAAACCAGGTGATGTTATTGTTGCCCATGTTCCTGAGGTTTTGCATAATTATTCCATAGCTCGCTACTACCAAGGGAAAATGCCCATCCATAACACCAGTCGTCAACCTAATCAATCATTCGATCAAGTCTACATTAAGCAAAAATTGGGTAGCTTACCACCTATTACAGGTAATCTTTGGTTGACCTGTTGGAAATTTTGTGATAACGAAGAAGAAATTAACCTAATCTTGGAAACTCTTGTAGGTAAAAATTTTCATTTCCAAACACAAAAGACATTTGGAGACTCAAAAAGTTCAGATAGTGTCAAGGTATTTCAAGTAACGCCCGTTGCTAATAAATTGTAGAAAAAATTGCAGATGCGAATTTGACTTCTATTACTATTAGTATTTATCAATTCCATATAACTATGCAAAATTCATTATTTTATAAGCACTACCAAGAACCTGTTATATTAAATCCTCTGAAGCCACAAATATCAGTGGTGGTACCTATTTATAATGAAGTAGAAAGTCTACCCATATTAGTGGAGTCCATAACTGAGAGTTTAAATGGTACTGGACTCAGCTACGAGCTAATCTGCGTTGATGATGGTTCTCGAGATGGTTCAGTGCAGCTGCTCCAAAAACTAACACTCAGTTATCCACATTTACGAGCAATTATTCTGCGGCGCAATTACGGTCAAACCGCAGCCATGGCTGCTGGATTTAATTATGCACGGGGTAAAACTATTATCACTTTAGATGGTGATTTACAAAATGATCCGGCTGATATTCCCATGCTGCTTGCTAAACTGGACGAGGGCTATGACTTAGTCAGTGGATGGCGTAAAAATCGTCAGGATGCAGCTTTAACCCGTCTGTTACCTTCTAAAATAGCTAACTGGTTAATTGGTAAAATTACCGGGGTTAAGCTGCATGATTATGGCTGCTCCTTGAAGGTTTATCGTTCAGAATTGGTAGCTGACATGAATTTGTATGGAGAGTTGCATAGATTCTTACCAGCTTTAGCCTTTATTGAAGGGGCAAGAATTACTGAGCTACCAGTAAACCACCATAAACGTCAGTATGGACGTAGTAAATATGGACTTGGTCGCACTATCAGGGTAGTACTGGATTTAATTACTGTATTTTTCATCAAAAAGTTCTTGACACGACCAATGCACGTATTTGGGTCATTGGGAATTATATCTCTAGTCATCGGCACTGGTTTAGGTCTTTACTTGACTTTCTTAAAACTATTTCTCAATCAGGGTATTGGCGATCGACCACTGCTTATTTTGACTGTAGTATTAGTCTTAACAGGTATACAGTTGTTTAGCTTTGGTTTATTGGGTGAACTGCTCATGCGTACTTACCATGAATCACAAGGAAAACCTATTTACAGAGTGAGAGAAGTACTAGGAGATCGGGTTTAACTAAAATCAATTTGCTCTTGATTGTTACAGTCCATATTGAATTATTTTTTATACTCTTCATAATTTATATGGTTAATACCAATAGTTTATTGTTGAAAACGGGTTGATTTGTGCAAGATCAATACTTTATAGAAAATTGGTATTAGCTTTAATCAAAAAATACTATTCATTGGCTTTCAAACTAAGACACGGATGATATACTGAAATAGAAATAAACATAATTTATTCTATTTTAGATGATAATATCCAAAATTTTAAGCTATCTCGATGTATGGGTTTTTCAAACTAAAAGATCCTTGATTTTCACTATAGTTACAGTTCATAATTAAATTCTACTTCATCTATTTCATAAACAAATATATTCTGATTATAATATATTCAATTTAAAATATGGAAATCATATTTTAAATTATCAAATATTTTCCTCCTACAAGCTCCTTAAAATAAAAATATAACTGATATTTCGGTTGTTTCAAGGCCATCAAAATTGTGATGTGACATAGGCATGGTTCTGCGATCGCTCATTCAGGTAGCGTTAGTATCGCAAAAATTGTGGGTAACATAATGGAGAAAGCATAATTCCTATATTATTTTGATTTAATTTTTGTACTAAAGATGCAATGTTTACAGCAAGTCGGAGTAGTCATCATTGGACGCAATGAAGGTCAATGCCTGAAGCAGTGTTTACTTTCTGTGCTGGGAAAAGTTTCTTACATTGTCTATGTTGATTCTGGTTCAACCGATGGCAGTGTAGAAATGGCAAAATCTTTAGGGGTGGATGTAGTTGAGTTAGACCTATCTATACCCTTTACAGCCGCTCGAGCTAGAAACGAGGGATCTTACCATTTATTGGCATTAAATAAGCAAATTAAATTTGTCCAATTTGTAGATGGTGATTGCGAAATTGTTGAGGGATGGATAAATCGCGCTCAACAAGAGCTAAATCTTCAACCCCAGCTAGCTGTTGTCTGTGGTCGCCGACGGGAACGCTTTCCACAAAGGTCTATCTACAATAAATTATGCGATATTGAATGGAATACCCCAATTGGCGAGACCAAAATGTGTGGTGGTGATTCCATGATGCGTGTAGAAGCTTTTACACAGGTCAGTGGTTTTAACCCTAGTCTCATTGCTGGTGAAGAGCCAGAACTATGCGTCAGGCTACGTCAAAAAGGGTGGAAGATTTTGCGTATTGATAAGGACATGACCTTACACGATGCACAGATGACCCGTTTTAGTCAGTGGTGGAAACGTTCTTTGCGAGCAGGTCATGCCTATGCCGAAGGTTCCTGGTTGCATCGTCGCAGTGCAGAACGTCATTGGGTTAAAGAAAGTCGAAGTATTTGGTTATGGGGCTTACTCCTACCATTGCTGAGTTTGGGAACAGCCTGGTCAAGTAGTGGCTTGAGCCTACTATTGTTAACTGGTTATCCTTTAATTATCTATCGTAGCTATTGCCATACTCTACAACAAGGTTTCAATAGCCAGGATGCTCTAGTTTATTCTCTATCTTGTGTCTTGGGTAAATTCTCTGGAGTTCAAGGTCAAATTCAGTTTCATCTCAATAGATTACTCGGTAAACGTCGTCAATTGGTTGAATACAAAAATTAAATTATAATCTATATTTTATGAATTCAAATAATATAAATTCTCCAGTAGAATCAGCAAATGGCAAGAACATTAAAATTGAAAATACTTCTTGGATTCAGGCAAGAGCTAGACAATTAGAAGAAGCACCATTAGAGACTCAAGAAAACAATCCTCCACCTCAAAAAGGCTTGGATTTGCGCTGGCTTGGGAGGACTGTTAAGCGCAAGGTACTGCTAATTATTGGCATTACCAGTTTAACAACTGGAACTGCCTGGTATTTAAATTCCAAATCTTTGCCCATATATCAAGGTAATTTTCAGCTTTTGGTCGAGCCTGTAACATCTGCAGAAAAATTATCCGACCCCAGTACACTCGCTCGCACAGGAGGAGTACCTAATGAGGGACTATTAACCCTGGACTACCCGACTGTAATTCAAATTTTAACTAGTCCAGGGATGTTGTCTAACATTGTCAAGGAAATAAAACTTAAGAATGATAACTATAGTATTAGTAGTGGTCAAATTAAAAAAGGATTAACAATTCAACGCCTTGGGGGGAAAAGTCGTTTAGATCAAACTAAGATTCTTGATGTTACTTACCAAGGAATAAATCCTAAAATTGTCCAATTGGTCTTAGAAACAACGGCACAAAAATATCTAACTTATTCTCTTGAAGAGCGCAAAAGTCGTATTGGTCAAGGCGTTGAATTTATCGAAAAACAACTTCCCACTTTGCATAAACGAGTAGCTACTTTACAGAAAAACTTGCAGAAGATACAAGAGCAGAACAAAACTATTAATACGGCTGGAAAGGGTGAATCATTGTTTATCAAAGTTCGGGAAATTGAAGCCCAACAAATTAATACCCACAGGGAGTTACAAGAACTAATAAATCTTAAGGGAAACTTAGAAAGACAATTAAAACTAACGCCTGATGAAGCTATTGTGGCATCTACTTTAAGTCAAGATCCTAATTATCAAAGGTTACTGGCAAAATTAAAGGAAGTCGAAAGCCAGATTGCCATAGAAACAGCTCGTTTTCAGTCTGATAGCCCTAATATTTTATCTTTAGAAGCTCAACGTCAGAATCTACTCAGTTTACTGAACAAAGAAACCCAAGAGATCCTTGGACAAAATTTTACAGAAGCTAAAGCTAAAAATGCTGCTGTACTAATTTTACAGAATTCGATCCGTGTGGGAATGATTCAAAGACTAACTGATACTACAAATCAAATTCAGTTACTAGAAATTCGCTATCGGGAATTAGCTAAGGAACAAAAATATTTTGAAAAACAAGCAAAGCGATTTCCTGATGTAGTACGACGATATAATGAGTTACAAAGACAATTAGAAATTGCTCAGCGAACGCTCAATCAATTATTGACTCAGCGAGAAACTTTAGCTATTGAAGCAGCACAAAGTCAAGTACCTTGGGAAATAATTTCTAAACCTCAAATACCCATTGATGCTTTTGGTAATCCTGTACCAGTTGCTACTGAATCTCATCAAAAATTATTAATGGGATTGGTGGGTGGTCTATTTTTTGGCATTGCAGCAGCTGTACTCATAGAGAAATCACGTAACATATTTTATACTAGTGAAGATATAGAAGATGTAATCCAATCTCCTTTGTTAGGTAAAATTCCAGTTGATAAGAGTCCCGAAAAAGTAATCAAATCAAGAATAAAATCAGGCACTCTCGTAGAATCAATTAAAGAACCGACTATAGAAATAAAAGAAAGCAATCAGAACCTTTTCCCTGTAATAGATGCTTATAATTCTCTATATAGTAACCTGCGTTTTTGCTTTTCTCATTCACCGATTCATTCATTAGTAGTTTGTGCTGCAGAACCAGGGGATGATAGTACTACAATCGCTTTACAATTAGCTCAAACAGCAACGGGGGCGGGTGAACGGGTTCTATTAATAGATACAAACTTTCGTTGTCCTCAAATACATTCTCAATTAAATTTACCGAATTTGAAGGGTTTTAGTGATTTACTCTCTTGTGAATCTGACTCTGAGGATATCATCCAAAAACCAATTTTGGGTAATAATCTTTTTGTCTTGACATCTGGTAAATATATATCAAATTCTGCGAGGCTACTTACTTCAGAACAGATGAAAAATTTAATGGGAAAATTTGTGCAATCCTTTGACTTAGTAATCTATAATACTCCTGATATTCTCAGTTCTATGGAAGCTAGTTTTGTTGCTACTCATACAGATAGTACTTTGATGGTTGCTACAATTGGCAAAACAAAAAAATCTGTATTTATGCAAGCTATAGAACAATTACAAAAGAGTAATTTACCAAATTTAGGTATAGTTGCAAATCAAGTAAATTAGGTTCTTCGGTATATAGTACGCCAAACTATTAGTTAGAACTGAAATTATGCTTTGAAATAAAAGCTAAGATACTCAAAACTGGATTTTAGACTAATAAACCACTAAACAGCACAACAGTAATAACTTGGTGTGCGGAGCGTGTAAAAATTGAATCAATAAAGTTTTTAAGCAGACTTGGGCCACTTTGTCCTGTGAATTTTAGTTTGTTTTTTAACCACAGGGTAGTTATTTCTACCCTGACGCTTAATTTGTGGTTTCCAACCAGGAGATTTTCCGCGTGGTTTGGGAGATGTTGCAGGTGTGTGAATCACTGCTAAAATTGCACCAATAGATTGTGTAATATGATGTCCGGCAAATTACCCATAATATGTCCGCAGCGTTAGCGTAGCTCCTCTGAAAGAGGCGTGGAACGAAGTGAAACGACGCAATTCCAAGGTCTTTGAGATTGCTTCCCTACGGTCGCAATGACGGTTATTAGAACGAACATCATATAACCCTTCCAGGAGTTAACTTGAGGGCGATTTTTTGCCAAGGCAAAGGGTTATCTTTAACCATATCTAGTGCTAACCATAATTGCCAAAATACAAAAACATATTATTTTTACTGAAATCTTCATTCAAAATATATACTAATTTCAGTAAAAATAAGACATAATATCAATATGATGATACAAAAGAGTTGCAATCTATCAAAAATGTAAAATCAATCATTAATAAAAACATGATCGAAGAATTGATAATTGCTTAATTAAGCTCTCTAGGAAAATAGTTTTACTTAGAAGTAGAGTTTAGAAATAAATATATCTCGGAGGAAAATATGCAAATAAAACAGAGTGGTGTAACAGTGTGGTTTACAGGTTTGAGCGGTGCAGGTAAAACTACTATCTGTAGAGCAGTAGAAAAAGAACTTCGCGCTCAAGGATGTAAAATAGAGGTTCTTGATGGAGATGTAGTTCGGGAAAACCTCACAAAAGGATTAAGTTTTAGTAAAGCAGATAGGGATGAAAATATCCGGCGAATTGGTTTCGTGGCAGATTTATTAACCCGAAATGGAGTGATTGTATTAGTCTCAGCAATATCACCATATTCTGAAATTAGAGATGAGGTCAGACATAAAATAGGTGATTTTATTGAAGTATATGTTAATGCTCCTCTCAATGTATGCGAGAAAAGAGATGTGAAAGGTTTGTATAAAAAAGCTCGGGGTGGGGAAATAAAGAACTTTACTGGTATTGACGATCCCTACGAGCCACCAGTAAATCCAGAAGTTGAATGTAGAACAGATAGAGAAGATTTACAAGAAAGTGTCAACAAGGTTATGAATGCGCTTAATAAATATATAGTTTTACCTCAACTTTTATCAGTCAATAATAATCACAGTAATATTGCGGTATAACTTATAATAAAAATATAATTTTTATCCTGTTGGGTAATGCAAAATCATAAATATATTGATTGTTGATACGAGCAAAATATGTATGCATTACCCTTTTTCTATCTTCTTAATCAACGCGATGTGCTACTAGTCATATTAACTATTCTGTGGTTGAGTGTTTTATCTTTATCTCAAGTACTCATCTGTTATAATGCTTGTGAAATAAGGATTTTTGAAAAGTCACACACGGCGTTAATCAATAAAAATTATATATGGGCTACTAGTTTTTCAATTGATTTTTGAAAAATAGTTTTGTTTTGCGTCATCGTTTATATATATTTGTCTTGAATTTCATTTTTGGCAGATTCATATCAGGTTCGCCTAATTATTTACTGTAAAAACTTGGCAGAGTTATTTGCGCCTACCCTACAATAAGCCACAACCTTACTCATGCATGAGCTTTTACGATAATTGTTTAACCTAACATAACATCATATTTTCTGCATAACATTATTTTTTTGCAATTAGTATAAAACAAAATACAAATATATGTCTATTTTTCTGACATTAGCCGTTGTTTTTTTGGCATTAGTTTGCTTTATTGGCGAATGGTTGCCATCAGATATAATTGCTATTATTGTTTCTGTTTTATTAACTGTATTGGGTCTAGTTACCCCAGAGGAAAGCATATCTGGTTTTAGTAACTCTGCAACTATTACTGTAATGGCAATGTTTATTCTCAGCGCAGGTATTAGCCGTACAGGAGCGATTCAAATAGTTAATGATTTGCTATTTAAGTGGGGAGGTAAACATCCTACGAGACAAATCCTCACTTTGGGAATTATTGCTGGATCAATTACAACATTAGTTAATAACACTGCTGTTGTTGCAGTATTTTTACCAATTGTAGAGAATTGGTGTTCCCAGCAAAAGATATCTGTATCTACATTATTATTACCATTATCATATATTACTATTCTTGGCGGAATGACAACGGTAATTGGTACTTCTACTAGTATCTTAGCCAGTGGTCTATCAGAAAAATTAGGTTATGGAACATTCAGTTTATTTCAGTTCACTCCATTGGGTTTAATCACATTTACAATTGGTTTAGCTTACTTAGCGATCGCAGCTCCTCGTTTACTTGGAGAACGTAAATTTTCTACGGGGGATATTGTTAGTACTGAGTATGAACTTAAAGATTATATTAGTGAGATTATCATTCCACCCCGTTCTCCATTAGTCGGACAAACCTTAAATAGCAGTCGCATACAACGCAAGTTCGATGTAGACGTGTTAGAAATGATTTGTAATGGTGTACATTTTTCTCAACCTTTAGGGGACAAACAGCTGCAAGCAGGTTGTATTCTTTTAGTCAGGGGTGGACGAGAAGATTTACTACAAATCAAAAATCAACAAGGAATCGAGATTTTACCAGAAGTCAAATTTCGTCATCATTCCTTAACATCAGAACTTAATTCTCTAGAGGAAGGAATCGCAGAGGTATTAATCCCCTCTGAGTCTAGCTTAATTGGCTCTACCCTCAAAGAATTACGCTTCCGACAACGATATAATGTTACTGTTTTGGCTATTCGTCGGGGTGAAGAACTGACTCGCAACCGCTTAGGTCAAATACCCTTACGTTTTGGTGATGTTTTATTAGTGGGTGGTCCTCAACAAAGCCTTGTGGGATTGCAAACTAGCCGGGATGTGTTGCTAATTATGCAACGAGATATAGAAAACCTACGTCATTCTAAAGCACGAATTGCTATTGCGATCAGTATGGGGGTAGCATTAGTAGCAGCTTTAAAATTGTTACCAATTTTAATCAGTTCTTTAATTGGTGTCATATTAATGGTGCTTACAGGCTGTCTCAAGCCGAGGGAAATTTATCAAGCTGTACGTTGGGATATTATTTTTCTGCTAGCTGGTTTAATCCCTTTAGGAATCGCGATGAATAATTCTGGTGCTACTCAACTACTGGCAGATAATATTGTTAAACTAGGGGGTAACTTTTCTGGCTATTGGTTACTAACTTTTTTCTTTGTTATTACTGCTTTGATGACTGAAATATTGTCCAATAATGCTGCTGTAATTTTACTTTTACCTATTGCAGCAAAGGTAGCAGAAAATCTCAATTTTAATCCCTTAGCTTTTATGTTATCCGTAACTTTTGCCGCTTCTTACAGTTTTATGACTCCCATCGGTTATCAGACAAATACTATGGTGTACGGTCCTGGTGGCTATAAATTTTTTGATTTTTTCCGTATCGGTGCTCCTTTAAGTATATTGATGGCACTGATCATCCCACCATTAATTATATTTTTATACGGTCTTTAGTTTGAATTATGCTAGTAATGATTGATTTTGCTTACTTCAGAATTCACTCACAGTAAAAATATTAATCTGATGGTTGGGTATATTGTATATTTTTTATTTCTTAGGATGACAACTAAACCCTTGATGTAGTTGTTCATAAATCATTTATTTTTCTATTATTTACTATTCATTTGTATTTAACATTCCATCATAGCTTAAATTGCAGCGTAGCTACAAATTAGAGAATCGAAATAGTCACATAAATGACGGTAAATCCATGATAATGCCCTATATATTGACAATAAGTACAGTGTGAATCTCGGAAATCCAATGCTGGCTACCTCAGATAGATATCTGTAAATTAGCTAGCATTTGTTATCTGCATTTTTATTTCAACGTAAAAAATTTGGGTATTGACATTGGCAACAAGTTCTAGAACCGATTTTATCCACAAATAATTATTGTGCTAATAGAGTGTATCTGAATTTTGTTTTTGCATATACTCGCCAATTACCTAATTTTTGGTGAATACTCCCCTTCAAAACTGTAGTTAGTAACCATGAGTTGGGTAGGTACTATCATGGCTATGTAAAAAATAAACCATCAGCAATGTGTTTCATTCTCAGTGACATGACTATGGCTTGAGTTTAAATCTTTTCTGACGATTCAACTTTGTTCAAGACTAGCAACACCTTAATTAATGATGACTCAAACTCTTGATTCATTGCCCTTGGAGTATAGTCAACGTATTCTATGTATTTACTCCAATCATAGCAATCAAATCCTCATTGCTCGCATTTCCAACATTCCTGGTTGGTATTTTGAACGAGTGGTATTCCCCGGAGAACAGTTACTGTTTGAAGCTTTACCAGAAGCCGACTTGGAAATTCATATGGGTAAGAAAAATGACATGACTTTAGCGGAAAAACTTCCCTGTTCCCAGTTACAAGTTACTTGAAAATTGCGATTCTCCCCTTTCATCAAATCGGGAAAAATCTGCCAGCCTCATCAGCAGTTTATTGGTTTAGCGGCATATATCTTGGCGGAAAAATCGCCCTTTACCAGAAATTACCAGGTTTTATATCTAGTGAACTAGGGCGATTTTTCCGGAGGCTGGCAGATTTTTCGCTTGTTTTACCCAACCCCTTGGGTGGCTCCCAAGGGGCGAATATTGGGAAAGTTAGTAGTACAACCAAAAATCTGAATTCTTTTTCTGGAGTGGAATTGAGTTAAGGGCGATCGCACTTAGGTATGATTTCCTTCACAAAACTACATAATGAAGTAAGATTAGGTAATCATACTTTCGCATTTGTAATCTGAAGGGTTTCCATTAACTCATGCAACTTCCGCTTCGTGCATTCCGATTTCCATTCGCATCTCTACTGTTAATCGCGCCCTTTTTCTTGTGGGGTACGGCGATGGTAGCAATGAAAGGAGCGATCTCCCACACTACGCCACTATTTATAGCGGGAGTACGCTTGTTGCCGGCGGGAGTATTGATTTTGATAGTAGCAGCATTTCTGGGTAGACCGCAGCCCCGAGGATGGATGGCTTGGTTGTGGATTACTTTATTTGCTTTGGTGGATGGAACCCTATTTCAAGGCTTTTTAGGGGAAGGACTGGTAAAAACTGGTGCTGGTTTGGGTTCGGTGATGATTGATTCCCAACCCCTAGCAGTGGCTTTAATGTCTTCCTGGTTATTTCAGGAAAGGATTGGTTTATGGGGATGGCTAGGTTTGTTTTTGGGGGTAACTGGTATTAGTTTGATTGGCTTACCCGATGAATGGATTTTCCATACTATTTCGGGTTTTATTCCCTTCTTCTCCCACTCCTCCACTTCTGCTATCTCCCTGTCTTTTTTTGAAACAGGTGAATGGTTGATGCTGCTAGCAGCATTAAGTATGGCCCTAGGAACCATACTCATTAGGTTTGTCTGTCGCCATGCCGATCCGGTAACTGCTACGGGATGGCATATGATTATTGGTGGTTTGCCATTGTGGGGGATTTCAGCGGTGACGGAAAGTGACCCTTTTGTTAATCTGATTCCTGCTGATTGGATGGCACTGGCTTATACCACAGTACTTGGAAGTGCGATCGCTTATGGGTTATTTTTCTATTTTGCTTCTTCTGGAAATCTTACCAGTCTCAGTGCTCTTACTTTCCTCACCCCCGTATTTGCTTTAATATTTGGTCATTGGTTACTCAATGAAGTTCTCAGTCCCTTGCAGTGGATTGGGGTAGGTATAACGTTAATCAGTATTTATTTAATTAACCAACGAGATAAATTAGCAGGTGTTAATCAGCAAGTGGCTGAGATAGAACAAAATACAACACCACAGCCAGCAGTATTGGCAGCTTCAGAACGGGATTTACAGCCTGTAAATGTAGCAGTGAGAAAATCAGAATCAGAAGTTTTACCCTCAACTCTACGGAATTAAACTGAGATATATGTAAAATAGGTTAACGCTCTTTAACAAGGCTCACTTAGGGTGCATAGGTAACTATTTTTGTCCAATGAAAAGTTAACATTGAGCCAGTTAAAATTTATCTGTATATCTATTTTTACTGATGTCTTTACTGGCGAAAACTTTGTATATGAGGCTTTGCCGTAACCCTATCCCGATCTTTATCTATCTAATTGGCTGGATGTTCATCCCCATTCCAGCCAGTGCAGTCTCCTATGGTGTTACCCATAATAGTTTGTTGGCTCAAAGTACTTCTACGGAAATTTTACGTATTGGTAGTAGGGGTAAAGAGGTAGAACTATTACAAATCCAATTGCAAAAGCTGGGATATTACGGTGGTGCGATCGATGGTAAATACGGTATCACTACGAGAAATGCTGTGTATAAATTTCAGCAAGAACAAGAGTTATCAACAGATGGGAATGTGGGTGATGAAACTAGGAAGCAATTGCAAGTACAAGTAAATAAATCTACTAGTTTAATTGCCAGTACAACTCCACCATCAATCAAACATACTCCCCAGTCCTCAGGAAAGGGTTTTGTATGGTGGTCACTAATGGGAATAGGTATTTTGGGTAGTATTGGCGCGTTACTGTACTGTGTCAAATGGTTTTCCCATCAGAAAAAGTTACCAAATACGGATATTTCCCCAACTAATAGTACCCATAATCAACATTCAGGGATAGATTTTCTCGGAGAACACCACCCACAAATTAAAAGCCAAAAAGAGTCAGAATTATCTGTTCCTCAAACACAATTACTACCACTTGAAAACACATCCCGATTGGCAAAAATCAATATTGTTGAGGAATTAGTCACAGACTTACGCAGTGAGGATGGAAATCAAAGACGCAAAGCAATCTGGAATTTAGGACAACAGGGTGATTCGCGGGCAATTCAGCCCTTAGTAGATTTGATGATTGATGGGGATTCTCAGCAACGTAGTTTAATATTGGCTGCTTTGGCGGAAATTAGTACCCGTAACCTGAAACCCCTGAATCGGGCTTTAGCAATCTCCTTACAAGATGAAAGCCCCCAAGTGCGGCAAAATGCTATCCGCGATTTAACTCGTGTGTATGACATGATGGCTCAGGTAAGTCAAATGCTATACCATGCTATAGAAGATCCCGATGCAGAAGTACAAGAAACGGCTAAATATGCTTTAGGACAAATGAATCGGATGCGTAGTTTGTCTAATGATTTATCTTCTCCATCACCCAACTCTGTGGAGCATAAATCTACTGAACACAACTCAAATCACTCCTCCTGAACTTCAAAGCAGTATTCTTCCTTCTGGGTCAAATACATGGCAATTCCCTTTTCATAATAGGCAACCTCGTTAATAAATACCGGATAAACTGTAAATTCTCCTTCGTAGAAAATGTCTTTACCATCAAAAGTGATAAACATCGGATTACCAGGATGTAGCGGTTTGTAGTCTTGAAACTGCAATTGGGGATGGATCATAGCTTGGATTTCTCCATGTTTATTTCTGGGATAATCAACTTTTTCTAGCATGTGATAAAAGGTGAAATTTGTTGGTGCTGCTAAGGGCTTACCTTGTCTGTCAGCTTCAATATAGTCCAGAATAGAGTGAATCAAATCTTCTGTTTCTTGAAACAATTTTGCATCTAATAAACCATTCGCAACTGCTCCCACTTCGATGGCAATACCAAATTCCACCAGACTTCTCAAATAAGATGTATTTTGGTCGGGAGGATGTTGTAAAATTTTGACTTGAGGATTAATTGCTGTCAGATATGCAGCTAACCGCAATAGATCAGGATGAGTGCTGCGTAAAATTATTGTCAATCCCATATTTGCAGTTGTGCTGTGCAAATCAATTATGAAATCAATTTTCTCTTGTTGGATTCGTCGAGCAATAGTTTTGGCGATTGATTGCTCGTAATTCATTAATTGGGGATTGGCTAAATCTTGGGGATGAAAAGTCCGATTTAAGTCTGTATCAATATACCTCCTTCCCATTGCGATCGCTTTCTTGTTTGCCAATAAGGTAATAGTTTCAATCCCATTACGTTGAATTTGCCGGGGAAACTGTTGAAATTTCTTAGCTAAAAAGACTCCTGTGAGTTCCCCACCGTGGGTTCCTCCCACTAAGGCAACTCGTTGAATTGGCAATACCATAATCTATCTCGATTTTTAAGATTTGTTTATGTCACCAGTGTAAAGGAGATAGTATTATCTAGAAAAGCATATATTTGAGATTGTAGTATATTAGAGAATATATATCTCTATGAATTATCGAGATTCAGACAGGTTAGAATTGCAAGATTTACGCTACTTTGTTGAGGTAGCTAGTCACGAAAATTGTAGCATTACCGATGTTGCTGAACAATTGGGTATGGCACAATCTAACCTAAGTTCTTCAATTAGAAATTTAGAAAAAAAGTTAAGTTTACGTAACAACAAAAGGAAATTAGAAGTAAAGCTGTTTAACCGCAACAAACGCCCGCTACAGCTAACAGAAGTAGGGCAAGAATTTTTGCAAGAAGCCATTTCAATATTGAGTGCAATTGACCGCGCTTTTGAGAACACCCAACAAAGGAGTGAGGGAAAAATTGGACAGCTAAACGTTGCTCTCACCAGTTCTGTTTCCAATAGCATCCTACCGGATATTTTGAGAAAATTCCGCGAACAATATCCCAATGTCAAACTACTTTGGCGAGAAATGACAACCCACAACCAACTCCAAGCACTTCGCTCTCACCAAATTGATGTGGGTCTTTTACATCTGCCCAAATCGGCAATTGATGATAAAGAACTGGGTTTTACTACGGTTTTAGAAGAACCTTTAGTTATAGTGTTACCAGAAAACCATCAATTAGCCATAACTAAGCAAATTCCCTTAAAAGAACTCCAAGGGGAAAAATTCATTCTTCCTGACCGTCAATTGGTTCCAGGATTATCCCAGGAAATTTTAGATTTGTGTAAAAAAGTAGGTTTTGAGCCTAAAGTTACTCAAGAGGCTGCATTAATGTTGACAATTTTAGGACTTGTTGCTGGAGAGATGGGAATTGCACTACTTCCTGCTAATGCCAAAAATCTCCGGCGCAAAGGAGTTGTCTATCGGAAAATTGAAGAAAAAGCGACAACGGTGAAAATAGATATGGTTTGGCGACGAAGTGATGAATCTGCTGTGGTGGAACAATTCCGTAAAGTTGTCAGGGAAATAAGATAAGTCAAAAACTATTGTATGCTAAACCACACTGTAATGAGAGATTCCTGATTCAACGAGCGATGCTTTTTAACCAGAAAAAGACCGATCTATTTGTGTATATAAATTTTCTATCCCTAAATTATTATCTAACACCACATCAGCACGGGCTACTTTTTCCGCCAGAGGCATTTGACTGTTAATTCTGGCCTCTGCTTGTTCTACAGTTAAATTATTGCGCTGTATTAACCTAGTTAACTGTTGTTGTCGATCGCAGTAAACTACCCAAATCTCTGTTACTAAGTTGGTAATGCCAGCTTCAAATAATAAAGGCACAACTAATACTAGTGTTTTTACTGGAATCTGGTTCATTGCATTCATCAAGCGATCTCGTACATAAGGATGGATTAAACCCTCTATATAACTGCGTTCTTCTGGTTGATTAAATATAATTTCACCCAGTTTTTGCCGATTTAGATTACCATCTACAAGTAATATTTGTGACCCATATTTTTTTGCGATCGTTTGGAGAATTGGCGAACCCACAGCCACCGCATCCCTGGCGTAGATATCAGCGTCTAAAATGGGTAAGTTGTAAGTTTTGGCTAAATAATTAGCGACAGTTGTTTTACCTGTAGCAATACCACCAGTTAAACCGATAATGCGTTTGGTCATTCAGTTATGGTTTCTGCTCCCACAGGTTAGGTTCGTTGACAACATCTGGTAAAGTTTTCCAGTCCATCTAAGTATTCTCTCAGGTCTTGGTAATTTTTTATCTACTGCCCAGACAAACGCTGTACAAAAGCCTCGTGTTCCGGTGAATTTAGGCCTTCTTGCAGCACAGACAGCACTTGCTTCATATTACCCGTAAGCAAATCTGTGATTGATAGCCACAATCCTGGAAATACTTGACTGCGAATAACACCTTTGGTGTCTACATCCTGTGATACGTATTCCCCTTGTTGTAAACAAAACCAATCCAACTTATTCTCAAAAATCTGCCAGACAATATACTCCAACACCCCATTGCGGCGATATGCATTCTTTTTATTGTGTAAGTCAATAGCAGCAATACTTGCAGCTACCTCCACCACTAATTCGGGTGCCCCCTCAATGTAGTCATCTTTATCTACACGAGATTGTCCACCAGCAGATTGGGGAATTAGCAACACTCCATCCGGTTGTGGTGCATTATCTTGATCCAAGCGTACAGTAGGTTCAATTCCCAATCTCACACCTGGGGTAGAAATTTGGTAAGTCCACAGCCAACCAATTAAATTGCCGTGTGGTTCAGCATGACTTTCAAAACGTAAGGGGGATGCCACGTAAACGACTCCTTCAATCAATTCAGCTTTGTGGATGTCAGTAGCTGCTACATAGCGTTTCTCAAACTCGTACCTTGTCAAACAATCGCCACTCTCTAAAGGTGCAATTCGAGTAGGTATAGTTTCTGACTGGGATATTTCGGAGTTAGAAAGGTTAACCATGATTGTTAGAGGATTGCAACATAATATGTTAGGACTTACCCAAGGGCACAAAATAATGGCAATTGGCACACATGCTTGAATTTGATGGTGACCGAACAAGGCAAGAGTAAAAAGTAAAAAGGCAAAAGTAAAGAAAAAGAAAAATGGTCACCAAGCCCCTAAATTTATTTATGGAACGAAGTAAAAACATTTGTTTCGATACAGGTAGTGCAAGA